>Ga0209172_10000414_pt1 | contig 119844 bp, 110 predicted proteins | sample LarsenN4metaG_FD_184113 | JGI IMG/M metagenome (GOLD analysis project Ga0209172, IMG submission 184113) | Hot spring sediment bacterial and archeal communities from British Columbia, Canada, to study Microbial Dark Matter (Phase II) - Larsen... ... | reverse complement strand
CCATCGGGAACCGCGCGTCATGGGTCGTCTGGGGCACGCCGAACTGCGGCAAGGGCCAGCCCGAGCAGGTCGCCCACACGGGCCACGGCGCGGCACCCGCGCGGTTCCGGAACGTCCAGGTAGGCTTGATGTCGTGATCACACCCAGGATCGTGATACTCATAATGGCTTCGGCCGCTCTTGTTGCAGCAGCGTGCAGCGGCGGCGGCCCTCGCGAGGTGCGCATTGACGAAGCGGCCTGCGGCCTGCGCACAGGTCAGCGTCTCGTAGTGGGAAAGACGAACCGCATCATCCTCGACAACCGCAAGCACGACGAGACGCAAATCGGCATGAACCTCATCCTGAAGGACTTCCCCGTGGTCGTGCATGGCGAGTTGCCTGAAGGCTCGAGCGTCGGCTCGCCCTTCAGCACCATCCGGCTCCACGCCAATCCCGGAGAGACCGCCTCGGTCGACATCGAACCGACCTACACGGGCTCCTACGACGCGACCTGCGAACTCAGCGTCCGGCGCGACAACGGGACGCGCCTCATCCAGCAACTGATGCCATTCGACCTGAAGTGACGCGATGCCAAAGCTGATTGACTTCCACATCCACCCGCCCGGCCCGGGCGGCCTGTCCACGCAGGAGCAGGCTCAAATGGCCGCGTACTTCCGCGGCGGGCCACCGCCCGCATCGACGGAGGAGATGGCCGAGTACTACCAGCGCCTGGACATGTTCGGCGTCCTCTTCGCGATCGACAGCGAGACGGCCACTGGCCGCCCGCCCGTGCCGAACGACTACTTCGCCGACTGCATCCGCCGCTGGCCGGACACCTTTACGGCGTTCGGCAGCGTCGACCCGTGGAAGGGCAAGGCCGCCCTCCGCGAGGCCGAACGCGTGAAGGACCTCGGCCTTCGTGGTCTCAAGTTCCACCCGTCGACGCAAGAGTTCTATCCGAACGACCGCCGGTTCTATCCGCTCTGGGCGAAGGCACAGGATCTCGGCCTCATCGTGCTCTTCCACTCCGGGACAACCGGCGTCGGCGCCGGCCAGCCCGGCGGCGCCGGCATCAAGCTCGGCTACGCGCGCCCGATCCCGTACATGGACGACGTCGCCGCCGACTTCCCCGAGCTGACCATCGTCATGGCGCACCCCGCCTGGCCCTGGCAGGAGGAGCAGCTCGCCATGCTCGTCCACAAGCCGAACGTCTACATGGACCTCTCCGGCTGGTCGCCCAAGTACTTTCAGCCGTCGCTCATCACCTACGCGAACAATCTCATCAGCGACAAAGTCCTCTTCGGCTCGGACTACCCGGCGATTACTCCCGAACGATGGCTACGTGACTTCGAGCAGGCGCCCTTCAGCGATGAAGTGCGTCCGAAGATCCTGCGCCAGAACGCTGCCCGCCTGCTCGGCATCGACCCGTAGCCATTAGGCACGTTGACCTGGCGCGGCACGGCGTTATGATCACGCCGCACTGCATCGACTGCATCAAGAAAGGCGGCGACCACCATGGGCGACACCGGCAAGGCAGCGGTCCTCCTCGGCCCCGGCAAGGGCTACGAGATCCAGGAGTTCCCCGTCCCCGACCCGGACCCGGACGGCGTCGTCATCAAGGTCTCGATGGGCGGCATCTGCGGCTCTGACCTGCACATCTGGCGCGGCGACTCCCCGATGTTCGCGGCTATGGCAGGGAATGTCGCTGGCCACGAAATGACCGGGCGCGTCTACCGCCTCGGAGCGAATATCAAGACCGATTCGCTCGGCCGCCCGCTCAAGGAAGGCGACCGCGTCGCCTACAGCTACTTCTACCCATGCGGCCGCTGCTACCAGTGCAACCGCGGCGAATTCTCGACCTGCCCGAACAAGCTGCTGACGATGGGCCCCAGCCCGGTCAGCCGCTTCTCCGGTGCCTATGGTGAGTACTACTACCTCAAGCCCGGCGGCTGGATCTTCAAGGTGCCCGATGCGGTCACCGACGAGATGGCCACGCCCGTGAACTGCGCGCTTTCGCAGGTCACGTTCGGCCTCCAGAAGGCTGGCCTCCGCTACGGCGATACCGTCGTCATCCAGGGGGCGGGTGGCCTCGGCCTCAACGCCATCGCCGTCGCCAAGGAGATGGGCGCCGACGCAGTCATCGCCATCGACGGCGTGCCCAGCCGCCTCGATCTCGCGAAGCGCTTCGGCGCCGACGAGACGATCGACATCACCCAGCTCGCGCAGCCGATGGAGCGTGTCGCGAAGGTCAAGCAGCTCACGCAGAACCGGGGCGCAGATATCGTTGTCGAGGTCGTCGGGGTACCCGCCGTCATCCCTGAGGGCCTCGGCATGCTGCGCGACGGCGGCACCTACCTCGAGATCGGCAACATCTCCTTCGGCCGCACCGTGGAGATTGACCCGTCGGCGCTCGTCTGGGGCTCGAAGAAGATCACCGGCGTCATCATGTACGACCCCTGGGTGATCCCGGAGGCGCTCGACTTCCTCGTCCGCACGAAGGACAAATACCCGCACGCGGACGTCGTCTCGCACAAGTTCAAGCTGGATGACATCAACGAGGCATTCAACAACAGCGAGTGGCTACGCGAGGGCGACCAGACGAAGGTCAACCGCGCCGCGATCGTGATGGGCTAGCTAGGCGCGGCGTGTGCGCGGGCACAGCCGCTACTAGGCCGCCTCGTCGACGTGCTCCGGCGAGGTCTGCCAGTCATGCTCCCCAAGCAGCTTCGCGGGCGTCTCGGCGTCGATTGGGTACTCCGCAACGCTGATCGATATGTTCGCGCGCTCAGCGCGCATCCGCTCGACGACAACCTGCGCACCTGCGCGCGTTGTGTTCGGCAGCACAACGGCCAGCGCGTTTCCGAGATCCGCCGCATAGTCGACCGTCCGCAGGTGCTTGTGCAAGAGTGGTGCCAGTGTCAGGAACGGCGGCGCCTCGTCCCGCGCGATGTTCAGTACCGTGAACCGCGTTCCGTAGCGGGCCGCACGCGCGATCTCATCCTCGAGCCGCAGCCGAAAATACCAGGCGCTGCAGAGACCGGTATCGCGGTCGATTGTCGGACGCCGCCGGTCGGCGATGACCACCGGCGCCGCGTCATGTGCACCGCTGGGCGGCGCAGCACCGCGCCGCACGTCGGCCAGCACGGCGAGCCGCCCCGCAAGCGCGACGCCGCCCAAACTCGCGACGAGCGTCAGCAGCGCCCGCGCGACCGTATCCTCGATGGTCACCGCCAGCGCGACGGCGCCTGCTGTCAGCAGCAACGACGGCGCCGTTACAACAGTCCTCTTCGTCATTGCGAGCCTCCCCCACCTGACACGCAGTAGACATGACCGCCCGCGAGCGCTGGCGGCGTCGGCGATGCACAGTTGCCGGACGGCGGCAAATCCTCGGCACGCGAGAACAGCGTGTACGTCACACCGTCGGACCGGTACCAGTACGGCTCGTAGCCGTCTGTCGGCGACCAGTCGCGCGAAACCTCGAGCAGCTTGCACGCCGGGTCAAATGCGCTTGCGCACATGGTGGTGAAGTACCCGTCCGTCGACGGGTACCCGCCGTAGCGCGCACGATACGCCTCGAGCACCTCCTGGACACGCGCCAGGTCGAGCTGCCGCCGCGCATCGATCAGCGCCGCAGGTGAGAGGGTGGGCGTCACCACCGCCGTCGGCTGGACGAGCGGCGACGGCTGCGCCACTATCGCGGGCGAGGACACGCGGGTCTCCTGCCATTTCCAGGCGCCGGCCGCCGCGTACGTCGCCACGAACAGCAGGATGCACACCTGCACGAGCCGATCGCGTGATACGGCAGCAGCCCAGCTCATATCGCAAACGTCGGCAGCGCGCATGCGAGTCCGTAGCGCACCAACTCCCGATCGCGCGGCGCCGCGTTCTATTTCGCGGGAATCCCCTTACGAGCCACCCACGAGCGCGGCGGCGCGCAAGGCGAGCGCATGGCACAAGGCGACAGCCAACGCGTCGGTCGCGTTGAGGTCCTCTGGGAGGCGCTGCATCCCAAGCTGGAGCCCAAGCATCGTCCGCACCTGCTCCTTGTCGCCACGGCCGTGCCCGGCCACCGCGGCCTTCACGCGGGCTGGTGGGTACGATGCGACCGGCAGCCCGGCGGCGGCTGCCGCGAGCATCGCCGCCGTCCTTGCCTGGCCAACGGCCATCGCCGAGCGTACGTTCTCGCCAACGAACGGCTCCTCGATCGCGACGGCGTCCGGCGCGTAGCGCCCGATCAGCTCGCCGAGCTCACAGTAGATGGCGTAGAGCCGCTGCTCGAGCGGTAAGCGCGACGCCGGCGCGACGATGTCGCAGGCGAGGCCGCGCAGTTCGCCGGCCACAACCGCCACCACACCCCAACCGGTGACGCGCGTACCAGGGTCGACGCCGAGGACGACCGCGTCAGGCACTGCTGTAGGCGGCGAAGACCTCGTCGCCAATCTCGGCGTTGAAGTACACCTTCTGCACGTCGTCGAGCGCCTCCAGCTTCTCGGCGAGCCGAAGCATCTGGACCGCGTCTTTCTCGCTGAGCGCGACGGTCGTTTTTGGCACGCGGGCGGTCTCAGCCGAGACAATCGTCACGCCGGCATCCTCCAGCGCCTTCTTGACTCGCTCCAGATCAGCAGGCGCGGTCAGCACCTCCAGCTCGCGGTCGGCCTCGCGCACGTCCTCAGCGCCAGCGTCGATCGCCTTCAGCGCCAGCTCATCCGGGTCGTGCCCGTCCACGGCGACGGTGATGAGTCCACGCGTCTCGAAGTTCCAGGCGACAGACCCGGCCTCGCCGAGGCTGCCGCCAGCGCGTTGGAACACGTTGCGCACCTCCGCGACGGTGCGGTTCCGGTTGTCGGTCGCCGCCTCGACGATGACGGCAGTGCCGGCCGGCCCGTAGCCCTCGTACGTCACCTCCTGGATCTCGGCGCCTTCGCCGCCGCCGCTCGCGCGGGCGATCGCCCGCTGGATGTTCTCCGCGGGCATGTTGTTCTCCTTCGCCTTCTGCACCGCCAGACGCAGGCGGAAGTTCGCCGCGGGGTCCGGGCCGCCCTGCTTCGCCGCGACCGTGATCTCCTTCGCCAGCTTGGTGAAGAGCTGTCCGCGCTGGGCATCAGCAGCGCCCTTCTGGCGCTTGATCTGTGCCCATTTCGAATGCCCTGCCATACGATGCCAACTCCGAGAGAACCTCTGTTCGAGCCGTATTGTACCAGCGCTCGCCCGCCACCCCGGCGGAGCCAATCTCAGCGGATTAACAGCACGACAGCGACTACAACGCCGTACCCGATGACAGCCAGGCGCAGCGCGTCCCGGCCGAGCCGACGCGCGACGCCGACGCCGAGATAGCCACCGGCGAGCGCCCCGACCGCCATCACCGCCGCGGGCAACCACCGCACCGGGCCGAAGAGCGCGAACCAGACGACGGCGACAGCGTTGATGATCAGCGAGCTCATGCCCTTGAGCGCGTTCAGCCGCTGGATGCCCTCATCGATCAGCACGACGAACACCGCCAGCGTCATGATCCCGAGCGCCGCGCCGAAGTAGGCGCCGTAGACCCCGAGCACGAACATGGCGACGAGCACGACCGGCGGCATGCGTCCGCTGTCGGCGTAGGCGGCCCGGTGGGCGGCGGTATACCGGCCGATCCGGTCCTGCAGGGCGATCATCGCGCACGCGAACAGGATCAATAGTGGCACGACGCGGTCGAACGCCGACGTCGGTGTGGCGAGCAGGATAACGGCGCCGACAAGGGCGCCGGCCACGTTTGGCACCGCGAGCTGCCAGAGCCGGCGCGACTGGCCGCGCAACTCCTCGCGGTACCCGACCGAACCGCCCACGTAGCCGGGCCACAGCGCGACGGTATTCGTGACGTTCGCCGTTTTCGAGCTATAGCCAGCCGCGATCAACGCCGGGAAGCTGATCAGCGAGCCGCCGCCAGCGACGGCGTTGATGGCGCCGGCGACGAACGCCGCCGCGGCCAGCCCGAGGTACTCGACGACGGCCATTCCGCGCGCAAGATGCACCGTCCGGGGCGTAGGCGCCACGAGCCGCCTCCACCGCGCGGCGCGCCGGGGGCACCGAAGCTAGCCCCCTGCGCCAAGTCCCCGTATGCTGACTTCCGCGTCCGGACCGACCGGCGGGCGGCGCAATCAAACGGAGGATTCACGTGAAGCAACAGAAGGTCGTGCTCGTCGACGGCGTCCGCTCCGCCTTCGGGCGTGGCGGCCGCGGCATGCTTGTCGCCACCCGGCTCGACGAGGCCGCCGGCCACATCGTGCGCACCCTCATGGAGCGTAACCCCAAGGTCAGCCCCTTCATGGTCGAGGACATGGGTCTGGGCAACGTCATGGGCGCGGGCGAGTTGATCCTGATCGGCGCCAACAACGTCGCCCACCTCGCCGGCCTCCCGAAGGAGGTCTGCACGTTCGACAGCAACCGCCAGTGCGGCTCGAGTATGGAGACGCTGCACCGTATCGCCTCGGAGATCGCCGTTGGCGCTATCGACTGTGGTATCGCCCTGGGCATCGAACGCATGGGCCGCTCCCTTGGCGGCGGTGGCGGCACGGGGCCGAAGACGCGCGTCACGGAGTTCAACAAGAACCTCGTGAAGGAGAACAAGATCCAGCGCGACATGGCGCCGGATCACTTCGAAACCTTCTCCGTCCCCTTCCCGGACTACATCCTCGACTCCAGCCCGATCGTGAGCATGACGCAGACGGCGCAGAACGTCGCCGAGGTCTACGGCCTCACGCGCGAACAGCTTGACGAGTTCTCCGTCAACAGCCACAAGAAGACCGCTGCGGCCTACGACAAGGGCGTCTACAAGGACGAGATTATCCCGCTCGAGGTCGAGCAGCCCGTGTTCGACGACGAGGGCAAGTGGGTCGAGGCAGAGCGCGGGCCGAAGGTCGTGTTTGACCAGGACGAGTGCCTGCGCCGTGGCACGAACATGGAGAGCCTGTCCGCCCTCAACCCCGTGAAGGGCATCGTCAGTTTCGGCGGCAAGGAGATCATCATCACCGCCGGCAACTCCTGTCCGACGAACGATGGCGTCTCCGCCGCGCTGCTGATGAGCGAGGACAAGGCGCGCGAGTTGGGTCTCGAGCCGTTGGCACGGATCATCGGCATGGGCGTCGCCGGCGTGAAGCCACAGGTGATGGGCCTCGGCCCGGTGCCGTCCACGAAGAAGGCGCTGCGGCACGCCGGCATCGAGGCGGGGCAAATCGACCGGGTCGAGTTCAACGAGGCCTTCGCCGCGCAGGTGATCCCCTCCTGCAAGGAGCTCGGCATCCCGCTCGAGAAGGTCAACGTGAACGGCGGCTCGATCGCCATCGGCCACCCGCTCGGCGCCACCGGCGCGCGCCTCGTCTCTACCGTTGCCCACGAGCTCCGGCGCTCGGGCGGCAAGTACGGTCTTGCGACGCAGTGCATCGGCGTCGGCATGGGGATCTCAACGGTCATCGAGGCGATGTAGCGCCGCCCAGTTCGAAATGGCCAGCCTCTGAGCTGGAGAACATCGGACACGGCGGCCTGTTCGTCGAGCTGCTGCTGTCGCTAAGCGAACTGGGCCTCGGCGAAGGAGACGCGGCGGAGGCGCCACATGAGCTCGGCGAAGCGGCCGGCCGGGTGGGCCGCGATGCCGGGCTCGGGGTGGAGGCTCTCGACGACGGAATCGTGGAAGCGCTGCCAGTCGCGGGGGTGTTCGTAGGGCGTCGGGATGGCTGGGCGGTGAGGCCGTGGCGGCCGGGCGTGGGGAGGCGACGACGGGGCATGCGGGGAGCATGCGGCTCGCCAGAGCCGATCGCCACGCGTTGCGCGACAGTGGGTCGGAGTTATCGGACCTCTAGTGCCCGGCACTCTCACCAGCGCAGCTTCGGTTTGCGCGCGGCGGTCGCCTCATCCAGCCGCCGCAGCGGCGCGCCGTGCGGCGCCCCGCGCACGAGGTCGGGGTCGGAGTCGCACTCGGCCGCGATCGCCAGCATGGCGTCGCAGAAGGCGTCGAGGGTCTCCTTCGACTCCGACTCCGTCGGCTCGACGAGCAGCGCTTCTTCGACGACGAGGGGGAAGTACATCGTCGGCGGGTGGAAGCCGTAGTCGATGAGGCGCTTGGCGATGTCGAGCGCCTTGATGTTGTTGCGGGCCTTCTGGCGGCGCGCGGAGAAGAGCGTCTCGTGCATGCAGATGCGGTCGTGCGGGAGCTCGTAGGCCTCGCGCAGGCGGGCCTGGACGTAGTTGGCGTTGAGGACGGCGGCCTCGGACATCGCGCGGACGCCGTCCGGGCCGAGGGCGCGGATGTAGGCGTAGGCGCGGACGAGGACGCCGAAGTTGCCGGCGTGGGCGCCTAGTCTTCCTATCGAACGCGGCGGATCGATGAGGGCGAAGGTGGAGGCTGGATGCTGGACGCTGGATCTGGTGTCGCGTCCAGCTTCCAGCATCGAGCTTCCAGCTTCTGCCGCATCTCGCGGAGCTGAAGCTCCGCCGCTACTGTCGCCGTTCAGAACGACGTGGGGTGACGGGAGGAATGGGGCGAGGAACGCGCGGACCGCGATGGGGCCGGCGCCGGGGCCGCCGCCGCCGTGGGGCTGGCTGAAGGTCTTGTGCAGGTTGATGTGGAGGACGTCGAAGCCGAGGTCGCCGGGCTTGACCTGGCCGGCAATCGCGTTGAGGTTCGCGCCGTCGCCGTACATCAGGGCGCCGTGCGCGTGCACCATCTCGCTGATCTGCAGGATGTTGCGGTCGAACAGACCGAGCGTGCTGGGCTGGGTGATCATCAGCGCGGCGACGGTGGGGCCGTGCTCCTCGAGCGCCTTGCGGAGCTCCTCGAGGTCCATGTCGCCGTCGGGTTGGGGCTTGACGGCGACGACGTCGAAGCCGGCCATCGACGCCGTCGCGGGGTTCGTCCCGTGCGCGGAATCGGGCACGACGATCGTCGTGCGGCGCTCGCCGATCGACTCGAGGTACGCCTTGATGACGAGGACGCCCGCGAGCTCGCCCTGGGCGCCGGCGAGCGGCGCGAGCGAGGCGTCGTCGAGGCCGCTGATCTCCGCGAGCGTGCGCTGCAGCTCGTACATGAGGGCGAGCGCGCCCGGCACCTGCTCGGCGGGCTGCATCGGGTGGGCTTCGGCGAAGCCGGGGAGCGACGCCGCGAGGTCGTCGACCTTCGGGTTGAGCTTCATCGTGCAGGAGCCGAGCGGGTACATGTGCGTGTCGATTGACCAGTTGAGCTGGGAGAGGCGCGTGTAGTGGCGGACGACGTCGAGCTGGGACAGCTCGGGGAGGGGGAGGTCTGTTCGGGTGAGGGAGGCCGGAGGTCGGAGGTCGGCGGGCGGGGCGTCGGGCAGGGACGTGGCGATGCGGCCGGGGCGGTGGAGCTCGGCGAGGGTGGGCTCGAGGCGCGGCGCGGTCGCCGGTCGGCGGTCGTCGGTCATCGGGATGCTTCGACCTCGCTGAGGGCGCCGACGAGGCGATCGAGTTCGTCGTCGCTGTTCATCTCCGTCGCGCACAGGAGCATGCGGTTGCGGACGTCGCTGACGTCGAGGCCGCCGATGATGTTGTGCTCGAGGAGCGCGCGGTTGATCTCGTCGACGGGGCGCGGGGTGCGGACGACGAACTCGCAGAACCAGGGCTCGTCGTCCTCGACGGTGTAGCCGGGGATGCTCGCGATGCGGCGGGCGAGGTCGTGCGCGCGGGCGTACGAGAGCTCGGCGACGCGTCGGAGGCCGTGCGGGCCGAGTGCGGCGAGGTAGACGGCGGTCGAGAGCGCGATGAGCTGCTGGCTGGTGCAGATATTGCTGGTGGCGCGCTCGCGGCGGATGTGCTGCTCGCGCGTCTGGAGCGTGAGCACGTAGCCCCGGCGCCCGTCGAGGTCGGTCGTCTCGCCGACGATGCGGCCGGGCATCTGGCGGATGTATTTGTCGCGGCAGGCGAAGAGGCCAACGTAGGGGCCACCGAACGACAGCGGCACGCCGAGCGACTGGCCCTCACCGACGACAATGTCGGCGCCGTAGTCCGACGGCGGGCGGTAGAGGCCGAGCGAGACGGGGTCGGCGGCGGCGACGAAGAGCGCGCCGGCGTCGTGCGCGGCGTCGGCCCACGACTGCGCGCTCGTCGAAACGCGCCCGAGGAAGTCGGGCTGCTGGACGGCGAGGCAGGCGTGCTCTGCCGTGACGGCGAACTCGGCGTGGGGCTGCACATCGACGGCGATGTCGCGGCCGTGGGCGTAGTTGCGGACGACGGCGATCCAGTGCGGGTGGACGCGGTCGGAGATGGCGATGCGGCGGCGCCCGGTGACGGCGCAGGCCATGAGGCAGGCCTCGGCGAGCGCGGTGGCGCCGTCGTACATGCCGGCGTTGGCGACGTCCATGCCAGTGAGGGCGCAAACGAGCGACTGGAACTCGAAGATGGTCTGCAGCGTGCCCTGGCTGACCTCGGGCTGGTAGGGCGTGTAGGACGTGAGGTACTCGCCGCGCATGACGAGCGGGTCGACGAGCGCTGGGCGGTAGTGACGGTAGGCACCGGCGCCGAGGAAGCAGGCGTGGGTCTCGGCGGTGACGTTGGCGGCGGCGAGGGCACGCATATGGGCGACGAGCGCGGGCTCCGGGAGCGCGGGCGGGAGGTCGAGGTCGGGGTTGCGGAGGTGTGCGGGGATGTCGGCGAAGAGCGCGTCGGTGTCGGCGACGCCGATGGTCGCGAGCATGGCGGCGCGGTCGTCGGGGGTAAGGGGGATGTAGGGATGGAGGGCGTCGTCGCCGATGGGCGGGTGGTCGGACATCGAGGGGGCAGGCTCCGTCTCGATCACGGGCGGATGGCCTCGTCGGTCTGTTCGCTGGCGGTGAAGGCGTCGTAGTCCTCGGCAGTGAGCAGCGCATCGAGCTGCGACGTGTCGGCGATGCGGATCTCGACGAGCCAGCCGTCGCCGTAGGGGTCGCTGTTCACGAGCTCGGGCTTCTCGACGAGCGCGTCGTTCGTGCGGATCACCTCGCCGCTAGCGGGCGCGTAGAGCTCGCTGACGGCCTTGACGGACTCGATCTCGCCCATCTTCTCGAACTGCGTAAGCTGCGCGCCCGCCTCCGGCAGGTCGACGTAGACGATGTCGCCGAGCTGGTCCTGGGCGTAGTCGGTGATGCCGATGCGGGCTGTGTCGCCGGTAAGGAGGAGCCATTCGTGTTCTTTCGAGTAGCGACGGTCGTTCGGTGTCGTCATGTATTCACCACGGTTGACTTGTGCGAGACGAAGGGGCGGCGGACGACGGTGACGGGCACACGGCGGCCGCGGACATCGGCGTGGAGCTCGGCGCCGTAGCGGGCGAGGTCGCGGGGGAGGTAGGCCATGGCGATGCTGGTCTGGAGGGTCGGCGAGAAGCCGCCGCTGGTGATTGTGCCGACGCGGTCGTCGTTGCGGTAGAGCTCGTTGCCGCTGCGCAGGACGCCGGCGCGCGGTTCGGCGCGCAGGCAGACGAGCTTGCGGTCTACGCCGCGCTCCTTGATGCGTCCGAGGGCGTCACGACCGGTGAAATCGGCGTCGTCATCGAGGGAGACGACCCAGCCGAGGCCGGCCTCGTACGGGTTCGTGGTTTCGTCGATGTCGTTGCCCCAGAGGGCGAGCGCGGCTTCGAGCCGCAGGGTGTCGCGGGCGCCGAGGCCGCAGGGCTCGACGCCCTCGGCGAGGAGCTGGCGCCAGAGCGCGCGGCCGGCCTCAGGAGAGGTGACGAGCTCGAAGCCGTCCTCGCCGGTATAGCCGGTGCGGGAGACGAAAAGCTTGTACTGGAGGTACGGGAGTTCGGTGCAGGCGCGGTGTTCGAGCGCGGCGACTTCGGGGCCAATTATGCGCGACATGTAGCCAGCGGCGGCGGGTCCCTGTACGGCAAGCATGACGGTCTGTTCCTGGCGGTCGAGGAGCTCGACGCTGGTCACGGGCTCGTTGGTCACTGAAGGCCGGCTGATGGCGGCCGCAATGTTGTCCCGCACCCGACCGGCGTTGACGGCATTACCGACGACGAGGAAGCGCTCGGCATCGAGGCGGTAGACGTAGGGGTCGTCGACGATACCGCCGTCGTCGTTGCACATGAGTGTGTAGTGCCCCTGGCCTTCAGGCAGGCGCGTGACGTTGAAGGTGAGGGCGCGGCGGAGAGCCATCCCGGCTTCGGTGCCGACGACGAAGAGGCGGCCCATGTGCGAGACGTCGAAGACACCGGCGCGCTGTCGGACGGCGTTGTGCTCGTCGACGATGCCGCGGTACTGGACCGGCATCGCCCAGCCGGCGAAGGGGACGATGCGGGCGCCCTGGCGCTCGTGGAGATCGAAGAGCGCGGTGCAGCGGGGGGTGTCGGCCGGGGGCATCGCCGTCATTCTACGTGCCGGTGCGCCGGAGTGGATCGGGGTTATGTAGGGAGAGCGGACGTGTGGGGATGGAGGTCGGAGGCCGTCGACGGCGGTCAGACGTCTACGCGATGTGGCCGCGCAGTGCGCGGCAGTACGGTAGGCAGGGCGGCGACGGCGGGGTAATCATCGTCGGCCGCGACGCGGTTGAAGCGCTCGAAGCCGCAGCCAAGGCAGCGGTGGACGAGCACCTCCTCGCCCTTCGGGCGGGTGAAGACGCCGACCGGCGCCATCAAGGCGCCGCAGGTAGAGGCGCGGTCGCCGGAGGTGCGGTCGTCGACGTGGCGCGAGTAGAGACAGAAGGGGCAGTGGTTGCGATTGTGGCCGCCCGAGACGGTCGGCCCGACGATGCGCTTGCAGTGGCCACAGCGGAAGGTCTCGGCGGGGCGGGCGCGCCCGGGTGCGTCAGGATGGCGGCGGCGGGTGCGGGCCATGGGGGAAGCATGACGGATCGGCGCGTGGGGCGGCGGCGCACACCTCCGGATATGCCGGTGCGGCGACCTGTTTCGCCGCCAGATCCTGCCGAATCTGCGCCGGCTGCTCGCACGACGGGCCGGCGCAGCGGTGCCCGAGGACGACTGGGTGATGTTGCTATGTACGTTGCTATGATACGGCCCGATGACGTCGATCTTCGAATACGTGCCCCATCCACACATCGAACGGAGGCGGGCCAGCGGGCCACCGAAGGTCGCGGCGGCCGTCGCGCAGGTGCATGGGCCGGGGCTGCTCGGGCGGCTCAACGCGACGATTGGGCTCAAGATCACCCTGATCGTCGGCACCATGTGGTGCGCGTACCTGTTCACACTCCTTGCACTCGTGAGCACGCCGTCCGCGTTCCGCACGGGCAACTCGATCATCATCGTCGCCTGGATCGCACAGACGTTCCTCCAGCTCGTCCTGCTTCCTATCATCATCTCATCATCGTCGGCCAGAACGTCCAGGCGGCCGCCGCCGACGCACGTGCCCAGGCGACGTACGACGATGCCGCGGCCGTGCTGGAGGAGGCCCGCCAGATTCAGGCGCACCTTGCGGCGCAGGACGCAGTCCTGGAGCGGATCATCGAGGCGATCCGCCAGCAGCCCAGCACGGGCGCGAATCGCTAATCCCCACCCTCAACCAGCAACTCAAGGCCGACGGTGATCCGTCGGGATGGCGTTGGGCCGCCGTCGTGCGGGCCCGGCCGTCGGGAACGACGCTTGCGGTATGTTCCGGCTCTTCATCCTCCTCGCGCCAGTCGTCCTCATCGCCGTCCGGCTGGACGGCAGCGCGGGCGCTCAGACGCCGCCGGCAACACCCACGCCCGTGCCGGTCGGGCCTCTGAAACTCGCACAGACCGCGCCCGGGGCGTACCGGCTGAGCGGCGCCGGCATGGCGCCGGCCGCGCCATACCGGGTCGCAGCGCATGTGCGGGCGATCGGCACTGACCACGGCGTCGTCGTCGACCTGGGTCAGTTCGACGATGACCGGTTCGCCATCGACCTGCCGCTGCCGTTGTCGGGGATGACCCAGGCCGGCTGCTACCACGTCGGGTTCAGCGCTGCGCCAGACCCAAAGGGGGGCGGCCCGCCAGAACCGAGCGTCTCGCTTCAGACACACGCGTGTATCGGCGACGGAGGGCTCGTGACGTTTCCGGCGTACGACGGTGTGCAGTCGCCGCCGCCGACGGCGCCGTCGGACGTGCGAGTGGTGCCGGTCGGCGACGACTGGCAGATCACGTGGCGCGACAACTCGGACGACGAGATCGCGTTCGACCCCGGCGTGCTGCTGTTCGATCGGCCGTGGTCGCCCGTGTCGTCCGACGCGACGCTGCTGGGATCCATCGACATCCCCGAGACCGCAGCGGACTGGACGGTCGTCGGCGGGCTCAACTCATGGTTCGCGCCGACGGCGCCGCGCGAGTACACCTGCGGCTACGCGCTCGTGCTCGTGTTCGCGGTGGGCGGCGACGGGCCGTCGGTGCTGCCGGGCAACACGACAGTGCCGGCGTGCTTCGGGGCGGGACGGATCACGTTCCCGGGTGTGGGGAGTGGCAGCCGCGTCGCCGATAGGACCGGACGGGTAACCAGCCTCGCCATCGTCCTCGGGGCAGGGGGAATCGCCTCGTCCGCGCTCGGGGCGCTCTGGCGTGTGTCGCGATGCCGGTCGATCCGTTAGGAGGAACGCTTGCCGGGGGCGTCGCCGGCGCTGCAGTAGGAGCCGGCCATGTGCACGAGGTGCGCGATCCGGAGCTCTGCTTCGGCATCGTCGCTGACGTCCGGCCGGTACTCCGGGCTGCAACGCCACTCGAACTGGTCGGCCTCCGGGAACTGCTGTCGGTGTCGCTGCAGCGCGACCGGGATCAGCCGTAGCCGGCGGCCGATCCACTCGCGATCCCACGGGCCGTCCTCGAGGATCTCCTCGGCGGCGCGGAACTCGTAGTAGATCGTGCGTCGCAGCGCCGTCCCCTCCGTGCGCTCCGAGCCGTGGACGACCATGACGTCGTGCAGCAGCACATCTCCGGGCTCCATCGGCACGTCGATGGCGCCCGGCGGCGACCAGCCGTGGTCTGAGGCGACGGCGCACACGTCCTGCTTCCGCTTGTTCGACCCAGGGACGACCTTCAGCGCGCCGGCACCCACGCGTGACGAGTCGAGATAGACGTCGTAGTTGAAGATGCGGTAGCCACGCGGATGGCAGGCGTCCTGATGCCATTCGATCGGCGCCCCGTTGCCTTCCTGCTTGAAGACCATCGACTCGTATGTCGGCACGAAGTTTGGGCCGCACAGGCTCTCGGCGACAGCAAGCACTTGCGGCGAGCCGAGCAGCTCCAGCGATGCGCTCTCGCCCTTATTGTGCACATAGTCGACGCGGAACATCGTGCGCTGGCCGTTGACCACCTGGAAGCGGTAGTCCTCATTGGTCTCGCCGGGGCGCATACCCTGGGCGATCCAGTTGTGACCCGCCTCCTGGAGGCGCCCGAGCAGGCGTGGCGGGATCCAGTTGCGAAGGACCAAGTAACCGTTATCGTCGAAGAAGCGGACCTGCTCCTCGCGCAAGTGGCAGGGCGATTGCGGCGGTGCCGGCGCGGGCCAAGGCGTGCGGCAGGCGACACGGTCGCTGGTCAGGTCCATGCTCATCTGTGAGGTGCTCCGTCATACGCTCGGCTGCCGATGGTCGATTGTAGGTGCGCTAACGCCGGTTGTACCAGCAGGCCGCCGGTTAGACTGCGAGCGTCGGCCGAAGTGGCGGAATGGCAGACGCGACGGTCTCAAAAACCGTTGGGCGGCAACGCCCGTGTGGGTTCGACTCCCACCTTCGGCACCAAGTTTGAATCCGCGCTGGCTCGCTGCCGCCACAAGAAATGCTAGCGCGGTCAGCCGTTGCTAACGGCTTGCTAACGACGCGCCGGTATGTTGGTCGGCCCGGTTGCCCCCCACACGGGCCGACCTTTCGCTAGCAGGGTGCTGAAAAAGGTGGTCGACGGAGGATCGCACCACGCGTAGGATAGTCGTGGCGGGCCGGTCTGGCGGTGCCCACATGCGCGGCGACGCGACTCAGCAGGCGACGATGCTCACGCGATCACGCCGGACGCCAAGGTCCCGAAGGAGCGCGCCATCAAGCCCATCGTCGACCGCGCCCTGCGGGAGCTGTCGCCGGTCTTCAACGCCATGTACCATCGCTGGTTCCAAGCGCAGCTCTCGGATCACCGGAACCATGCGCACGACTGATCCGTCGCTGTTGCGCCGATGCCTCGGGTCTCCACTGCGCGTTCCCTTCACGATCGTCAGCCTCATCGGCCTCGGCGTGCGTGCCATCCGCACGAATACCGCCACGGACGACGCGTCGAACCGGGTGCTGCAGCATGTCGGCTTCGCGCCACACGATCTCGTGCTGTTCAGCTGGCGACGGTTGATCAGCTCGGCGATGTTCACGCACGGCCGGCTGGAGTTCTGGGCGGCGATCACGATGATCGTGTTCGCCGTCGGCGCAGCCGAGCTGATGGTCGGCACACTGCGCGCGGCGGCGACATTCTGGGGAGTGCACTTCGTCACGCTTCTCGCGGAGTCGCTACTCATCGCACTACCGCTCGCACTGGCAGGTGTACGTGCGGGCAAGGACCTGTCGGATGTCCGCGATGTCGGTCCGTCCGCTGGATACGTGGCGGCGCTTGGACTCGTCTGCGCGCTGCTCCCCGGACGCTGGCCGCGTATCAGCGCAGTCGTCGTACTCTCGATACTGCTGGTACTTACGTTCACGCCTGCGGGCGGTGACGGTCAGACGATCAGGCTCTCCGCAGGCATCGCTCACCTGATCGCATTTCCGCTCGGCTATGCGGCAGCGACCCTGTGGTGGTAGAAGCAAGTCGGAGCTCGCCCGCTGCTACGAATCGACTCTGACGGGGATCGGCGTCGGAGCACAGCAAGCTAACGCCCATCGTCGGAGGCATCCCGGCCGCGCATCAGGAGCTGCTCACCAGTCGGGCCAGCCGGCGACCGTAGTCAGGCGTGCACGCCTGGGAGGGCCAATGTCGGGTCGTCGACGAGCAGCGGCGACGCTGAGCGGAAGATCTCCGCGTACGCGACGCCGACCAAACGTCCGTAGTACTGGTCCTCGGCTTCGTACATCGCGAGCAGTCGGTCGCCCTCGGTGCGGAAGATCCACTGATACATGGCGAGCGCCTCGCGTTTGGCGGCGAATGCGACTCTCCCCAAGGCGCCTCCGTCTTGCAGTGCGGGAAGAACAGGCGCTCCACCATCCACGGCTCGTAACCGGCGAGCCGCTCGCCGCCCGGGACGCGATCCCACTGCCCGAGACGGGCTTCAAGGACGGCCGCAAGCGTGATCGTTACCGCCGCGGCATGATCGGGATAGGTGGATGCTTCGCCCGTCCCGTACGTCCAGCGCGGCCGGTGCGCCCGGATCAGGCGGGCTACTTCCAGCCGCCCTCCGCGCCGTCGCTGAGCAGCCGATCCCTAGCCAGCGAGCGTCACCCCCTCCAGTCCCAGAATGTGCGCCGCCTCCGCAGCCTGCCGCGTCCGCGCCCCGGGTTCGCCGAACTCCGTGGGCTCGCCGACTGTGAGGTCCACGATCAAGATGCGCTGCCCGCGATCGGCGAGCTTCGCCAGCGTGCCGCCCATCTGCGTCTCGGCGTCATCAGCATGGCGGCGATAACGAGCGAGTCGTAGTGCATACGTGATTATGGACGCGCACGGTGCCGGTCGGGCAGTCGGTGACGCTCTCGCACACGACGCGGCTCTCACCCGGGACGCCGCCACCCACGGCCACGCCAACGGCAACGGGCACGCCGACTGCGACGCCCACTCCCACGCCGACGGCGACGGCGACACCAACGGCAACGGCGACCGCCAGTCCGACGAGCACACCGACACCGACAGCCACGGCGACGCGCACAGCGACGGCAACCGCCACTGCCACAGCGACAGCCACTGGCACGCCGCCAGCGACGTCCACGCACACGGCTGCGCCGAGCGCGACACCGACGAAGACGCCGACGCCAGGGGTGAGCGCGACGCCGACCGCGACGCACACGTCCGTCCCGCTCATGGTCTGTGCCGATATCACGGGTGACGGGCGCGTCACGTCGGCGGACGCCTTCGCGCTGCTGCGTCACATGGGGAAGAAGCGCTATGACGCGCGGTACGACGTCAACGGTGACGGGCGCATCGACGGGCGCGACCTGATGGTCGTGGTGCGACAGATCGGCCGGCAGTGCTGATGCCCGGGCGTGACGGACGGGCGGCGCCTCGACGCGGGTAACGCGCTAGGCGACGCGGCCCATGACCTCGAGAATGTCGTAGCCTGAGACTTCTTTGGACTTCGCGGCCATGTCGCGCAGCCACGACTCGTCGAGCTTGCCCGCTTGGACGGCCTTGGCAAGGTCCATGAGCATCGCCTTCGTCGTCGCCTCGTCGTAGAACTCGCCCGTCTCCGGGTCGGCGATCGAGCCGCCGCCGAGGCGGTGGTAGACCTCGAGCGAGCGCTTCGTCCTGGCGATCTGCTCGTCGTCGGGCGCGAACACCTCGTTGGCGATCTCGGCCTGCTGCGGATGGATGACCCATGTGCCGTCCATGCCGAGGTCGCGCGAGCCCTCACACTTCTCGCGGAGCTGCTGCTTGATGGCCTCGGCTTCGTCCGCGGGCGTGTCCGGGCGGATCAGCCGCAGGAAGGCATTGTCGATCGCGTGGAGCCCGGCGGCCTTCGCGGCGACGGCGGTGGCCTGCTTGGCGTAATGGAAGTTGCGATTCTGGTTGTCGATCATCTCACGCACGCCCATGGCCGCGGAGAAGTCGGCGATGCCGAAGATGAGGCCGGCCATGCGCGGCGAGGCCGTGGCGATCTTGTAGGCGTTGATCACGGCGAGCGGCGTCTCGATCAGCGCCTCGATCTGGACGTGGGTCGTCCAGCCGCCCTCGACCTCGTATGCATCGAGCAGGCGCGCCAGGTGGACGATGTCCTCGGGCGTCTCCGTCTTGGGCAGGATGATGCCTTGGAAACGGTCGGGCGCGCCGAGCATGATCGCCTGGATGTCGCCGAGGAAGTACTTCGAGCGGATGTTGTTCGGGCGAATGGCGATGACCTTGTTGCCGAAGTCCAGCGTGTTGAGCGCCTCGACGAGGACGGCGCGCGACTTCTCGCCCTTGAACTCGTACGGGCAGGCGTCCTCGAAGTCGGGCATGACGTGGTCGGTCGGCGCCGCGGCGGCCTTCTCGTTCATCTTGAGCGTGTGCGCCGGATACGTCAGCTCCGTGCGCGGGATGACGAACCGGCCCTGTTTCTGGAGGATGTACATCTAGTCGATCTCCTGATCGCTGCTCGCTATCGTATTGTCGCGCAGGTCGGAATCGGCTCCTGATTCACCCACGTCTGATGGCCGGCGTGGTGGCTTGACGGACTTCACGCCAGGTATCTTCCATGGATCGCATAGGTCGATGCGCACCGTGACTTGTTCATCTCTTCCGTCGTCTGGTGTCCACAGGTCGAGGACCGCATGACAGGTGACCGCTCCGCCGACCTTCTTGATCGCGTTGTGAAACTTCGCGGCGCGCTCGCGTGACAGAGAACCGATATGCACCCCCGAAGCGGTCACGACCTTGCACGCCATTGGGTCGTGGGGGTTCGTTGGCTCGCACTCGACGCGTGCAGAAATCATCAGGCGTCCGCGATCGTCTCGTCGCGTCGCGGACCGCATCACCTTTCGCAACGCTGGCTGGCGGAAGGATTCCCCGACAACTTCCATATAGAACCGTCCCGTGCTGCCGTCGGGATACACTCGGGTCGTGCTCGGCGTGGCGCTGCTCTCTCTCGCGCCAAGGAGGCGTCTAAGGAAGCTCAAGGAACACTCCCATAACGACCACCTTCACCACCTTCATTACCGCGCCCCTTCTGCTCACCCACCTGACACGAGCGCGCGGGCGATCACCTTCAGCTCGAGGGTCGCCTTCACGCCTTCGAAGATCGGCAGCACCTGCGCGTCGGCGACGTAGCGACTGATGCGGTCCTCTTCGGCATAGCCCCAGCCGCCGTGGAGGAGCTGCGCCTCCTGCGTCGCCCAGACGGCTACATCGGATGCGAACAGCTTCGCCATCGCCGGCGCGAGCGGCGCCTTGCCGCGCGGGTCGGTCGTGCGGGCGACGTCGTACGTGAACTGGCGCGCGGCGGCGAGGCGCGTTGCGATGAGGCCGACCTTGTACTGGGTGAGCTGGTACTCGCTGACCGGCCTGCCGAACTGCACGCGCTGCGTCGTGTACTGGCAGGCCTTCTCGAGCGCCGCCTGGGCGACGCCGAGCGCGCGGCCGGCGGTCTGCAGGCGGCCGATCGCGAAGCCGCCGAGCGTCAGGTAGAAGCCCTTGCCGAGGCCGCCTTCCTCGCCGACGACGTTCTCGGCGGGGACGAAGTAGTCCTCGAAGTTGAGGACGTAGGAGTGCATGCCGCGGTAGCCGGGCGTCGGGATCGCTTCGCCGCGCAGGACGCCGCCCTCCGGCTGGCGGTACTCGAACTGGTGGCCATCGAACGCCTGCTTGGGGACGATGAAGAGCGAGAGTCCGCGGTTGCCCTTCGACATGTCGGGGTCGGTGCGCGCGAGGAGCGCGAGCACGTCGGCGCGGCCGGCGAACGTCGCCCAGGCCTTGGCGCCGTTGATCAGCCAGCCCTTGCGGCCGTCGCGCTCGGCGGGCGTCGCCTTGCACTGCACAGATGCGACGTCGGAGCCGACGTCCGGCTCGGTGACGGAGATGCCGACGAGCACCTCGCCGGAGGCGAGCTTCGGCAGCCACTCGCGCTTCTGGCGCTCGGTACCGCCCTCGAGCAATGCGCGCGAGAGGATCTCGCAGCGAGTGAGCAGGCTACCGGCGATCAGGGAGGCGGCGGAGAGCTCCTCGGTGAGCACGATCATCGTCAGGTAGCCCATCTCGGTGCCGCCGTACTCGTCGGGGATCGAGCTGCCGAAGAAGCCGAGCTCGGCGTACTGTTTGATGAGGGAGTCGGGGATGAGCAGGTCCTCGCGGTGGATGCGGTCGGCGAGGGGCATGCCGCCGTCGTCGCGCAGCACTTCCTGACGCGCGAACTGACGCGCGAACTGGCGCGTCTGGGCGGCGTCGTCGTTGTCGAGGTCAACGTTGTTCGCGCCGAGACCGGCGAGCACGCGCTTACCGATTTCACGGAGGCGCGCGTCGTCGAGGCCAGCGCGCACAAGCGACCAGACGTCGTCGCCGCACTCGGGCGTATCGGCGAAGTCGCCCGGGTGCGCCTGCCTGGCGGCCAGCAGCTTCTGCAGGACCTCGGCGGCGTACGCCCATGCGTCGTCCTCGGCGAGTGGGTCGGTGCGGCCGGCGGCGGCGAGCCGCTCGCAGTAGCGGACAAGCGAGCGGGCGGCGCGCGCCTCGGTGGCGAGCGAGGCGAGGCGCTCGCACATCACCTGGTGGTCGTCGATGCGGGCGCCCTGTTCGGTCGTCTCGGCGGCGCGGGCAACGGCGGCGGCGGCGAGGGATTCCGCCTCAGCCGCGAGCCGATGGGCCGCGAGCAGCGCCTCGGTGCCGGTCGGGGAGGTCATCGCCGGCCATTGTAGGCGCTCGCGCCGTTATGCTCATCGTCTGGCGATTGGCCGATGCGGCGATCGTTGACAGACTGAGCCCATGTCCCGCGACGTCGGCTTCCTCTACGACCCGCTCTTCCTCGAACACGATACGGGCTCCCACCCGGAGAACGCCGGGCGCCTGCGCGCGACGATGGCCCTGCTCGAGGAGAGCGGCCTCCTCGACCGGCTGCGGCGCCTCGACGCGCGAGACGCGACGCCAGAGGAGCTGGCGCTGGTGCACGACCCGCGCTATGTGGCGGCGGTGCGGCGCGCGGCCGCTGAAGGCGGCGGCTGGGCCGACCCCGACACGCTAATCACGCCACGCTCGTACGATGCCGCGGTGCGGGCGGCGGGCGCCGTGCTGGCGGCCGTCGACGCGGTGATGCGACGCGAGGTCGCGGCGGCGTTTGCGCTCGTGCGGCCGCCGGGGCACCACGCGACGCCGGTGCAGGCGATGGGGTTCTGCCTGTTCAACTCGGTCGCGGTGGCGGCCGCGTACGCGCTCGACCGGTACGGGCTAGAGCGCATCGCGATCGTGGACTATGACGTACACCACGGCAACAGCACGCAGGACGCGTTCTACGACGACGGGCGCGTGCTGTACGTCTCGACGCACGAGTACCCGTTCTATCCCGGCACGGGGGCGGCGCACGAGACGGGGGCGGGCGACGGGCGCGGGACGACGGTGAACATCCCGCTGCCCGACGCCTGCGGCGACGCCGAGTACGCGCGGGCGTTCGACGAGGTCGTGCTGCCGGCGCTGCGCCGCGTTCGTCCGGACGCAATCCTGGTCTCGGCCGGGTACGACGCACACTACGCCGACCCGTTGGCGATGGAGCGGCTCAGCGTCGACGGATACGGCGCGCTCGTGCAGCGCCTCGTCGACGTCGCGGGCGAGCTGTGCGGCGGGCGGCTTGTGTGCGCGCTGGAGGGCGGGTACGACTTCACGGCGCTGTCGTGGTCGGTGCGACGCACGATCGAGGTGCTCTTGGGTGCTGCGCCGACACCCGACCCGCTGGGGCCGGACGCGCACCCGCGCACGCCGGCCGAGTTCGAGGCGCGGCTCGCCGAGGTGAAGCGCATCCACGGACTATGATGGTCGGGTGACTGACGACGGACGGCCGACGACACCGCCGCGCACGCGCTATGCGCCGAGCCCGACCGGCATCCCGCACGTGGGCAACATCCGCACGGCGATCTTCAGCTGGCTGCTCGCGCGGCACGGCGGCGGGCAGTTCGTGCTGCGCATCGAGGACACGGACCGCTCGCGGCTGCAGCCCGGGGCGTTCGAGGGAATCCTCGAGAGCCTGCGCTGGCTGGGTATGGATTGGGATGAGGGTCCGGAGGTTGGCGGGCCGTACGGCCCGTACGTGCAGTCGCGGCGGCTCGCCCGCTATCGGGCGGCCGCGGACCGGTTGCTGGTGCAGGGCGATGCGTACGAGTGCTGGTGTTCGAGCGAGCGCCTCGACGCCGTGCGCGCGGAACAGCAGCGGCGCAAGCAGCCACCGGGGTACGACCGGCGCTGCCGCGACGAGGCGGGCCGCGCGACCGCGCGCCGGGAGGCGGAGGCGGAAGGGCGCAGTGCGGTCGTGCGCTTCAAGACGCCGCTCGCGGGCAGCGTGACGCTCGACGACGCGATCCACGGTCCGATGACATGGGACGTGGCCACGCTCGACGACTTCGTCATCCTCAAGTCGGACGGCTATCCGACGTACCACCTCGCGTACATCGTCGACGACCAGGACATGCGGATCACGCACGTCCTGCGCGGCGACGAGTGGATCCCGTCCGCGCCACGGCACCTGCTGCTGTACCGGGCGCTGGGCATCGAGCCGCCTGTGATTGCACACACACCGCGCATCCTCGGCCCGGACGGCGCGAAGCTCAGCAAGCGTCACGGCGCGACGAGCGTGTTCGAGTACCGCGAGCAGGGTTACCTGCCGGAAGCGCTGTTCAACTTCCTCGCGCTGATCGGCTGGTCCTATGACGACAAGACCGAAGTGATGACACGCGAGGAGCTGATCGAGCGCTTCACGCTCGACCGGGTCGTGAAGAACCCGGCGATGTTCAACGCCGAGAAGCTGCTGTGGATGAACGGCGTCTACATCCGCGAGATGCCGGAAGAGCGGATCGTACCGCTCCTCGCGGATTGGCTCGACCGCGGGCTGCCAGCGGAGGTCGCACGGCCGATCGACCGCGGGTTAGTCGCGCGCATCGCACCGCTCGTGCGCGAGCGGATCAAGCTGCTGTCGGAGGTCGTGGCGTACGCCGACTTCTTCTTCGTCGACGAGCTGCGGTACACGCACGAGGATCTGCTGGGCAAGGCGTACGCGAGCCGGGCGGATGACGCGCGCACTGCGCTCGAACGCGCGCAGGTGGCACTCGAAGCGGTATCGGCGTGGTCGCACGAGGCCATCGAGGCGGCGCTGCGTGGCCTCGCGCAGGAGATGGGCGCCAAAGCGGGCGATCTCTTCGCGCTCGTGCGCGTCGCCGTAACCGGCCGGCGAGTGACGCCGCCGTTGTTCGAGAGCATGGAGCTCCTCGGGCGGGAGCGCTGCCTCGCGCGCATCGCCGGCGCAATCGCGCTCCTGCGGTAGCCGCGGCTACGGCCGTACGAGCGTCAGGCTGTACGGCGCGAGTTCTTCGGTGCCAATCGTCGTGCCGGCGATGGCGAGCACGACGTCCCGCAGGCCGGCGCTGCTGAAGCGCAGCTCGCCGGCGTTGCTGGCGTCGAGCGGCACGTCCTGCACGACCGGCTGGCCGTCACGTGTGGCGATGAGGCGCACGGCGTAGCTCTGGCGTAGCGGCCGGTCGACGAGCACCCAGCCTTCCAGCTCCGGTTGGGGCAATGCAATCGCGCCGCTCGCCGACATGAGCGCGATGTCGCGTACCGCCCAGCCTGCGCCGTGGGTGCCGCCGTCGGTGACGTACTCGAAGCGCAGTTTGATCGCCTTGCCTGCATAGGGCGCGAGGTCGATCCGTTCGTCGAGCCAGGCGGGCGCGTCACCACGGCCGCTCGTCCCGGAATAGCCAGGCCCGTAGGCAGCGCCGACCGGGTCGTCGGCCTCGGTGTGCGCGCCGCTCAGCGCGGCCCATGTCGTGCCGCCATCCGTCGATATCGACACATATCCCCAGTCGTACCAGTGTTCGATGTCGAACCAGGTCCGGAAGGTCAAGGCGGGCGCCTCGGTGCCGGCGAGGTCTAGGTCGAACGTGAGGCGCGTATCGATGTCATCCTCGGCGTTCGCCCAGAGCACGGGGCCATTGGCGAGCGCGTCCGCCGGCAGCACGCCGACATCGGTACGGCCGTGGAACTCGACGACGTAGTCGCCGCCGTCGAGGCTGGGCAGGCGATAGAAGTCTGTCCCGAACTGGTGCGCCTGCTCGTCGAACGCATCGCCCTGCAGCAGCTCGCGGTCGATAACGACGTCGAGCGGATGGCCGCCGTTGCCGTACGGCCCGTCGGCGACGTCGAGCGCGTTCGACGCCATCCAGTCGGTGAAAGCGCGCGTGAAGTCGACGTCGCCATTGCCAAGCGCCGCCAGTGCTTCATCCACGCCAGCGGTACCATCGTGCGGAGCGCGGGCGATGGCGCCGTAGACCCGGTCTCCGCCGAAGCGGGTCGCGAGGTAGCGGAAGAAGGCGGCGCCGGCGCCGTAATGCGGCGCGCTGCCGAGGCTGTCCCATGCGTTGAGCTGCGTCTCCGGCCGCGCCGCGAACGAGCGCACCGAAGACAGCGCACCGCCGACGAGGGACGAGGCGTCCTCGGACAGGCCCTCGTTCACCCACGCCTCTTCGTCGCGGTCGTTGTTGGCGTGGATCAGGTGCTGCAGCTCATGCGCAAGGACGACGTTGAAGGCGGCGCCGCCGGGCTTGAGGGTGCGGTCGATGTACACCATCTCCGCTTCGTTGCTGTACCTGCGGACGCTGCGCAGGTAGGCGTCGTCGCCGGAGTAGTAGCCGCCGGCCCCGCCACCGAGGTCGGCCTGCAAGACGATGATGCGTGGGTCGCCATCGACGCCAGGGCTGGCGGGCTGGCCGAAGACGCCGGTGACGGCGGGCCACACCGTCGCGTCGAACTGCTCGGCGGCGCTACGGAACGCCGTCGCGTCGCCGCCGACGGCATCATCGACGTAAAAGTACGCGTGGTCGGACGTTGCGAGCAGCGTTGCGGTGATGGTGTCGATGGCAGGCGGTTCCTTATGCGAGAGGGCGGCGCCGGAGAGCCGGGCGACGTAGAAGTCGCGTTTGCTGCCGGCTGCTGGCTCGCCGCCGAAGGGCTTCGACGCTGGCGCGCGCCCGTTGGTGCGGCCGTAGCGTGCGCTCAGGTCGAGCGGGTCGTTTGTGGGCAGATCCGCCGCGACGCCGATCTCCGACGCCAGATCGCGCGGCGTGATGGTCGCGGTGGGCGACGTTGCCGGTTGCGTCGCCGACGGCGGGGTGCCGTCGGCCAGGGTGGTGTCGGCATTGTGCTTGCTGCCGCCGCGACATGCGAGGGCCGCAACCAAAGCGATGCAGCCGAGAACCGCGGCAGAAGCCGCGAGCGATCGGCGTCGGCGCCAAGTGACGTCGTTGTTACCGGGCGCGCGGGTGGGCGTGCTCGTACACCTGGCGGACGTGGTCGTTGGCGATGTGCGTGTAGACCTGCGTCGTGGAGATGTTGGCATGCCCGAGGAGTTCCTGGACGCTCCTGAGGGGCGCACCGCCACGCAGCATATGAGTGGCGAATGAGTGTCGCAAGGTGTGGGGCGTCACCGGGCTGGTGATGTTCGCTTCCTTCGCGTACTGCTTGAGGATCAGCCAGAAGCCCTGGCGTGTCAGGCGCTCGCCGCGGCGGTTGACGAAGAGCGCGTTCTCGCTCTTGCCCTTCACGAGCTTCGGGCGCGCGTCGTCGAGGTACACCCGCACGGAGGCAGCCGCCTGTTCGTGGATCGGGATCGTGCGCTCCTTGCGGCCCTTGCCCATGCAGCGCACGTACGGATGGGGCGGCTCCATGTGCAGGTCATCCACGTTGAGGGAGACGAGCTCGGTGACGCGCAGGCCTGTCGCATAGAGCAGCTCAAGCATGGCACGGTCGCGCCTGCCTTCAGGCGTGTCGCGCTTGAGGGGTTGTTCGAGCAGTTCGTCGACCTCGGTGACAGAGAGCGGCTTCGGCAGCGAGCGGCCGACGCGCGGCGACTCGAGGTGCTCGGCCGGGTTCGTGCGGATGGTGCCTTCGGCCTGGAGGTACTGGAAGAACGACTTGATCGCGGCGACCTTCCTCGCGACCGTCGCCTCGGCGTACTTCTTTTGCTGCTTCAGGTTGAGGACGTACTCGATGATCAGGTCGCGTTCGAGCTTCTCCCAGTCCCGTGGCTTGCCATTGCCTCGAAGCGCGGTGACGTAGCTGTCGAACTGCTGGAGGTCGTTGCGGTACGCGGAGACGGTGTTGCTCGACGCGCCCTTCTCGACAGACATGAAGCGCAAGAAGTGGCCAACGTGTTCATCCATGTTGCCCTCGCTGCAGGCTATGCGCCGCGCCGGAGTGTTGCGCCCGGGGAAGTGAAGCAAGGCCGATTGTAAACATCGTCTTAGCGTCTGTCTAGCGGGCCGCATGGCATTTTGCGCCGCGACCGATACGAACATGGAATAGGGGCAGTCCCCGACAATACGCCCGTACTATCCGACACTCGTCCTTATCGAAGCATCCTGTCGGCCGGCCACGCCTCCTCCGCGATAAGTGGGACGAACGCGCAGGCACCGAGCCGTTCCAGCGTGACACCGTGCGCGGTGCGCGTGACCCGCACGAGTTGTTGCTGCGTGCGTTCGCCCACCGGCAGGACCATGCGGCCGCCCTCGCCGAGCTGGTCAATCAAGCTGCGCGGGACGTGAGGCGCCGATGCGGCGACGACGATGGCATCATACGGCGCGTCTTCTGGCCAGCCGAGCGCGTCGCCCGCGTGGTGAACGTGCACGTTTCCGAAACCGAGCGACGCAAGCGTCTGGCGCGCACGATCGGCAAGTGCGGGAATGCGCTCAACGCTGATCACCTCATGGACTAGGCGGGACAGCACTGCCGCCTGGTAACCCGATCCGGTCCCGACGTCCAACACGCGGTCGTCTGGCTGCAGTTGCAGCGCATCGAGCATGAGGCCGACGATGAGCGGTTGCGAGATCGTCTGGCCCTCACCGATGGGGAGCGCGCGATCGTCGTATGCGTACGCCCGCAGGTCGGCAGGTACGAACACTTCCCGGGGCACGAGCGCCATCGCGGTAACGACCCGCTCATCGCGGATGTGCGCGCGCAGGAGCGCCAGCATGCGCTCGCGCTCTGCCGCGAGGTGTCCGTTCTCTATGCCGCCGCGTGGAGAAGTCATGACGAGCGCTCAGATCGCCGTCTTCACGCGCTCGGCAAGCGCCATCGTGAAGCCAACCGTCGCGGCGATCTCATCGACGCTCGCCTCGCGGATCGCGCGCACCGAACCGAAGCGTTTGAGCAGTGCCTTCTTTCGTTTTGGGCCGACGCCCGGGATCGTGTCGAGCGCCGACTGCATTCCGGTGCGCCGACGGACGTCGCGGTGGTACGTGATGGCGAAGCGGTGCGCCTCGTCGCGGATGCGCTGTACAAGGTACAGCGCCTCGGAGGTGCGCGGCAGGATGACGGGGTCGGAGACGTCCTGCACGTAGATCTCCTCGTGCTGCTTGGCGAGGCCAACGACCGGAATGTCCTTCACGCCCATATCGCGCATGACATCGAGGGCGGCGCCGAGCTGGCCCTTGCCGCCGTCGATGATGACGAGATCGGGCAGCGCCGCGAACGAGGCATCAGCGTCCGCACCTGGACGCTGGCGGCGGCCTTCGCCGTCGACATCGGGCGCGTCGGCGCCGGTCTCCGCGATCAGTCGCTCGCGGGCGCGGCGGAACCGGCGGCGGAGGACTTCGGCCATCGAGGCGAAATCGTTCGCGCCTTCGACGGTGCGGATGCGGAAGCGGCGGTATTCCTGCGGGCGGGGCTTGCCATCGACGAACACGACCATGGACCCGACCGACGAGGTGCCCTGGATGTTCGAGATGTCATAGCACTCGATGCGTGCGGGCGGCGCCGGCAGGTCGAGCGCCTCGGCGAGGCCGTCGAGCGCCGCCTGGCGCTTGCCATGGTCGGCGAGCCACTTCGCGCGCGCCGCGTCGAGCGCCTCGCGGGCGTTCTTCGTCGCCATCTCAACGAGGCGCCGCTTCTCGCCGCGCTGGGGCACGAGCAACTCGACGCGGCCGCCACGGCGTTCACTGAGCCACGATTCGAGGAGCTGCTGTTCCGGAAGCGAGAAGGGCAGCTCGATGCGGCGCGGCACGAACGTGGCGGACTCGTAGTACTGCTTGAGGAAGCTGGCGACGACCTCGCCGTCCCGCTCACCGCGCGTCCCGTCGAGCTGGAAGCTGTCGGCGCCGGTCATGCGCGTGCCGCGGATGAAGAGCACCTGGACGACGGCGCGCTCGTCCTCGCGGGCAAGGCCGAAGACGTCCTCCTCGGCGGGCTTCGTGCTGGCGACGGCCTGGCGCTCGGTGACGCGCTCGATCGCCTGGAGCTGGTCGCGGATGCGGGCGGCGCGCTCGTACTCCATCGCGGCGGACGCCCGCTTCATCTCGGCGCGCAGCGAGCGGACGACGTCGTCAGTGCGTCCCTCGAGAAAGAGGATGACCTGCCTAATCACTTCGTCGTACTCCGCCTTCGTGCAGTAGGAGGTGCAGGGCGCGATGCAGCGATGGATGTAGTAGTCGAGGCAGGGCCGGGTGTCGGTGCCAGTGATCGTCTTCGTGCAGGAGCGCCAGGGGAACAGCTTGTTGACGATGTCGAGGGTGCGGCGGACGGAGCCGGCGTTCGCGAAGGGGCCGAAGTAGCGGCCGCCGTCCTTCTCGACGCGTCGCGTGATGTAGATGCGCGGCCAGGGGTCGGCGAGGTCGACCTTGAGGTAGGGGTAGTGTTTGTCGTCCTTGAGCCGGACGTTGAAGAGCGGCTGGTGGCGCTTCACCAGCTCGGCTTCGAGGTGGAGCGCCTCCTGCTCCGTGAGAGTGACGACGTACTCGAAGTCGGCGATCTGGGCGGCGAGCGCGCGTGTCTTGCCCTCGAGGCTCGCGGGCGACCCGAAGTACGAGCGGACGCGGTTGCGCAGGTTGGCCGCCTTGCCGACGTAGATCACCGAACCAGCGGCGTCCTTCATGATGTAGACGCCAGGGCCGGTGGGAAGCTGTGAGAGTCGCTCGGCGAAGCGGGACGAGGTCACACGTGCATTCTAGCCAGCCGCGTTGGAGGCCCTTTCGGAGCTGGCTCGCCCAGTAGCGCAGCGCCGGCGTAACCGCGCCTCCCGACGCAGGAGGTCGTCTCCGTCGAAGCTTTCGACCGTGCGGAGTTCGGATACGAGAGCGGCGGCTTCGGCGAAGTTGCGCTCGCGGTGCTCGAGGTGTTTGGCGAGGTCCAGCGCAGCGCGGGTGTCGCGGCATTCGACCCAGAGGCGGCGCCAGAGAGCCGCAGCGTCCGAAGGGCGGCCGGCGCGGCGGAGCAGGCGCGCGAGGCGCGCGGCCGCCCATGGCCAGTCGGGAGCACCGTGGATGAGCGGCAGCATGCGTTCGTAGAGCATGCGAGCCATCGCCTCGTCGCTGCGTTCGAGCCAGTGCGCGATGGCCAGCGCGTCCTCCACCGTCTGGGCGTGGGCGTGCTCGACCAGCGAGACGAGGTGGCCGAGCAGCGCCGCAAGCGACAACACGTCGTCGCGGTTATGGCGGAACAGGAGGCGCAGCGGCGAGAGACGACCGGCGCGGATGTAGTCGAAGTATGCCTGCGGGACGAGCCAGCCGGGCATGTCGTCCGGTCGTTCGAAGCGCAGGAGGCAGCGTTCGGCTTCAGCGAGACGGCAGCCGGGCAGGCGGTGGCGATACAGCCGGCGGACGGCGTGGAGCAGGTCGAGGTGCACGCGGTCGCACCAGGGCGCGCGCAAGCGGGCGAGCGTGAGGCGCGTCTCAACGACAGGCACGTCGAACGAGCGGCCGTTGTACGTAACGAGGCCGTCGAAGCGAGCGAGCTCGTCGGCGAGGGCAACGAGCATGGCACGCTCTGCGCCGATATCGGCTAGGAAGAACTGACGGACGCGGAACGAGAGTGGCAGCGTCCGGGCGGGGCGCTCGAACGAGCCGACGCCAGCAAGTACGACGTATGTGCCGGCGCCACGAGAGAGCCCAGTCGTCTCGATGTCGAAGTAGGCGTAGCGGCTCGGGGCGAGGTCGTGGCCTGAGGTGAGTAGACGGGCGCCAGCGGGCGTGACGGCCAGAGCGTCACCAACGGCGCGGGCGCCGTGGAGGTGGTCGAGCTCGTACCACTCGTCGCGGACGAACACGGGCCCCGCCGGCGTGTCGAACCAGGTCCCGCCGAGCACCTGCGTAAGGGCATCCGACGCGTTGTAGGCCCGACGCTGATCGCTTCCCGGACCGGGCAGCGGCGTCTTCGCGGGGTGGGTAGCGACTCCAGCGCGCCGGAGGGCCGCAGCGTGTGCGGCGACTGCGGCACGCAAACGTTCGGCCGTCGCTGCCGTCACACGAGACGTCCGAGCAGGACCACCGCGGCCTGCTTGTTGGCCGCGTGCCCGCCGGCGGGCGGGCCGACGCAGCCCGGACAGCCAGCGGTACACGGGCAGACGCGCACGACCTCGCGTCCAGCCGACAGGAGCTGCGTGTGCATCTCGAAGAGGCGGCGCGCCATGCCGACGCCGCCCGGCTGCTGCTCGTAGAGGAAGAGCGTCGGGCGCTGAGTGAAGGGCGAACGCACCTGGGCGACCGCCTGCAGGTCGCGCGGGTCGCACATGAGGAAGGCGGGCGCGAGGTTACGCAGAAGGTGCGCGAGCCCCCACAGGCCGTCCTGAAGGGCGGCGCGGGCGAGGCCCTCGCCCGCCTCATCATCGAGAGCGAACCAGTAACCGGTAGTGTGGCGGCTCTCCTCGGGCAGGGCGATCTTGCCCCAGCCGACGTTCTCGTGCGTATCGAGCTTGATTTTCTTGAAGATGGTCGCCACGTCGCGGATGGCGACCTCGCCGTGGTCGACCTCGCACCCTTTCGCCGGCGCGCGCTCGAACGAATCGAGCACCTCGAGTTCGACGGCGAGGTTGGCGTCGGTGAAGTAGTCGACCTCGACGCGGCGGACGTACGCCTTCTTCTCGTGCCAGTCGAGGCGGTCGACGTGGTACTGCTGCCCGCCGTGCATATAGATCGCCTCATCGTGGATGAGGAGCGGCGCGGCGGCGCGGTCGACCTCGCCGATGACGCGCGGCTTCGCGCCCTGCTCGATGACGACGAAGTTGTCGATCGCGGCCGACCGCAGGCTGACCGCCTCGGCAGGAAAGGCCTCCGCCATCCAGTGGTAGCGCCCGCCCGCGTGGACGAGCACCCCTTCGGCGACGAGGAGGTCGAGAAGCTGGGTCAGCTCAGGCCCGAAGTCCTCCGCGCCGTCGCCTGGGTGCGCGTCCTCGAACGGCAGCTCGAAGGCGGCGCACTTGATGTGGCTGATGCGCACGAGGAGGTTGTCGGGGTCGACCAGGCCGGCCTCGGGCGATGTCTCGAACAGGTAATCGGGGTGCGCGGCGAGGTACTGGTTGAGCGGCGACGACGAGGCAACGAGGCAGGCGAACGAGAGATCGTTGCGCCGGCCGGCGCGACCGATCTGCTGCCAGGCGCTCGCGAGGGTACCCGGGTAGCCGGTGAGGACGGCCGCATCGAGGCCACCGATGTCGACCCCGAGCTCGAGTGCATTCGTGGCGACCACGCCGCGCACGCGCCCCTCGCGAAGCCCGCGCTCGATGGCGCGGCGTTCGTTCGGCAGGTAGCCACCGCGGTAGCCTTCGACCGCGTGCGGGGCGGCGTCTGGGCCGACGGCGCGGCCGGGCACGCGCGCCAGATCATCGCGCAGGTAGCGCAGCAGCAGCTCCACGCGCACGCGCGACGGCGCGAAAACGATCGTCTGGACGCCGGCACGGAGCAGCGCGGCGCCGATACGCCGGGCAGCGTCGATGCTGCTCTCCCGGATACCGAGCTCGCGGTTCACCACCGGCGGGTTGTAAACGGCCACGACGCGCGGCCCGCGCGGCGCACCGTTCTCGTCGACGACGGCGACGGGCGCCCGGACGATCTGCTCGGCCAGGTCGCCGGGGTTGGCGATCGTGGCCGAGCAGCAGATGAAGGTGGGGTCCGAGCCGTAGAAGCGGGCGACGCGGCGCAGGCGGCGGATGACGTTCGCGACGTGACTGCCGAAGACGCCGCGGTACTGGTGCAGCTCATCGATGACGACGTAGCGCAGGTTCTCGAACAGCTTCACCCAGCGCGTGTGGTGGGGGAGGATGCCGGTGTGCAGCATGTCGGGGTTCGTGACGACGACGTGGCCGGCCTCGCGCACCTTGCGCCGGGCGTCGCCCGGCGTGTCGCCGTCGTACGTGAACGTGCCGATGGCGCCGCCGACGGCCGACGTCAGCGCATGCAACTCCTGGAGCTGATCCTGCGCGAGCGCCTTGGTCGGGAAGAGGTAGAGCGCGCGCGAATCTGGCGCCTCGAGGAGCGTCTGGACGACCGGCAGGTTGTAGCAGAGCGTCTTCCCTGATGCCGTCGGCGTCACGACCACGACGTTGCGGCCGGCGCGCGCGTGTTCGAAGGCGGCGGCCTGGTGCACGTACGGGCGCTCGACGCCGCGCGCGGCCAGCGCCGCGACGAGCCGCGCGTCGACACCGTCGGGCCAGCCGGCGTAACGGGCGCGCTGCGGCGGCAGCTCCCGCCACTCGACGAAGCCGGCCGTGCGGCCGTCGCCAGCAAGCGCGGAGACGGCGCGGAGGGCGGCGAGCGCCTGCTCGAGCGGCATCCAGTCCTCGATCCGAACAAGCGTACGAGGCGCAGCCTACTGCGGCGAACAGGCGTTCGTCAACCGGACACCCCGCGCTATCGGTCGGCGACGAGGCGCGTCGGGTCAAGCGGCGGCCGCGGACGTGGCGCGGCGCCGCCGCGCGGGTAGCCGACCACGACGAACGCCTGCGGGCTCCAGCCGTCCGGCAGGTCGAGCGCCGCCCGCGCGGCGTCGGGCGCGAAGAGCGGTGCCGAGATCCAGTACGAGGCGAGGCCACGCGCGTGGGCGGCGAGCATGATGTTCTGGAGCGCCGCGCCGAGCGAGTGCTGGGCCATCGCCCACTCGTGACGCTGCCGCCACTCGTCGGGCCACTGGCGCAGGCCTTCGTGCGTGAGACAGGCGAGGACCAGGGCGGGCGCATCGACGATCTGACGGCGGGAGCGCGCGAGCAGACGGGCGATGTGCGCGCCGTCGTGGCCGTCTCGCTCGAGGTCCGCGCGCCAGGCGGCACCCATCGCCGATGCGAGCGCCTCGCGGCGCTCGGGGCCGACGACGACGAAGCGCCACGGCCGCGTGTGGTGCGGCGCGGGCGCCAGCCCGGCGAGGGCAAGCAACTCGTCGATCGCCTCGCGCGGGACGGCGCGTACGGCGAGCTGACGCAGCGAACGGCGCGTACGGATGGCCTCGATCGCGTCCATCGTCAGCGCGCCCCCGAGGCGCAGCGTGCGAGCCACGCGGTCGTGGCCGCGCCGACGGCCATGCCATCGAGGGCGTGCAGGTCGTCGGGCGTGTCGACATCGAACGCGAGGCCCGGCCGCGGCACTGCGGTCGCGGCGACGCCGCGCGCGCGGGCGGCCGCGAGGTGGGCATCCGCGCTCTCCGGGCCAAACGCCGGGTCGATCACGCCGGGCGGCCGGAGGAAGAGCGCGTTCGTGCCGCCGTCGCGGGCGCGCACAAGCGCGACCGTCTCTGCCTGTTCGCCCGAAGCGGCGTCGAGGAGGTCGTCGATGTCGCTGGCGGTGAGTTGGGGGATGTCGGCAGGGAGGACGAGCGCCTCCTCCGCGCCTAGAGTACGTGCGTAGCGCAGGCCATGGGCAATCGCGTCGTTGAGGCTGGCGCCGGCAGGCTCGCCCACGGCGAGCACGTGCGCGTCCTCGGCGGCGCGCGCGACCTCATCGTCGCCGGCGACGACGACAACCTCGGCGAACCGGCCACCCTCGCGGCATGCAGCGAGCACATCGCGGAGCATCGCGAGCACAAGCGCGCGGCGCGCGCCGTCGTCGAGCACGCCCGCGAGGCGCATCTTTGAGCCTGCGAGCGCCTTGGCGGGGATCACGGCGACGCGGCATGTCGACATCAGGCCGCCCGCAGGACGCGCTCGGCGAGCGCACGCTTCTCGGAGAGGCCGGACATCAGCGTCGGAGCAACGACGGCGCGCACGCCGGCCGCCTCCACCTCGCGGGCGAGCGCGGCGTCCGCTTGGTCGATGACGAGCACGTCGAGGAAGTCCGCGTAGGCGCGTGCGACGCCGGCGGCGCTCGGCGTCATGCCGAGCGATGCCATCATGCGGTCAGCCGGCCCCTTTACCGTGCGGCCTCCGATAATCGGACTCACGCCGACGACCGGCTTCTCGCGCGCGCGCAGGGCATCGCGCACGCCCGGTACGGCGAGGAGCGGGCCGATGCTGACGACCGGGTTGCTCGGCGCGACGACGACGACGTCTGCCTCGGCGAGGGAGTCGAGGACGCCGGGCGCGGGACGCGCGGACTCGGCGCCGTCGAAACGCACGGCGCGAACCTCGTCCTCTGTGCGGCGCTTCACGAAGTACTCCTGGAACGGCAGCTCGCCGGAATCGGTCAGCACACGCGTGCGCAGACGGTCGTCGGTCACGGGCAGCACGCGTACGGCAAGGCCGAAGGCCTCGGCGACCGATGCGGTCGCTTCGGACAGCGTCGCGCCCCGGCGCAGCAGGTCGGTGCGGTGCGCGTGCGTCGCGAGGTCGGTGTCACCAAGGTTGAACCACGTCTCGTAGCCGAAGCGCCGGAGCGCGACGAGCGCCTCGAACGTCTCGCCGGTGAGACCCCAGCCCTTCTCTGGATCGATGGCGCCGGCGAGCGTGTAGATGACGATGTCGATATCGGGCGAGACGTGCAGGCCGAAGAACTCCTCGTCGTCGCCGACGTTCGAGATGACCGTGATGTCGCGCGGCTCGATGACGGCCGCCAGGCCTTCGAGCAAGCGCGCGGCGCCGACGCCGCCAGCGAGCACAGTGATGCGCACGTGGACTCCTTTTCGTTAGATCGCGAGATAGGCGATCGTCACACCCTCGCCGCCCTCTTCCGGCCGCGCCTGTTCGTATGACTTCACGAGAGGATGCTTCGCGAGCATGCCCCGCACCTCACGCCGCAGCGTGCCGGTGCCCTTGCCGTGAATGATGCGCGCCCATGGCAGTCCCGCTCGGAACGCCTCATCGAGGTACTGCTCGACCGTGGGCATCGCCTCGTCGATCGTCTGGCCGCGCACTTCGATCTCCGGCGCGACCTGGCGCGGCGGGGCGACCTGGGTCGTCACCGAGCCCGTGGCGCGAGACGGCGCCGGGCGCTGCACGCGCTCGACCTGCGCGAGGCGGATGCGGCTGCGCAGCGGGCCGAGGCGCAGCTCGACCTCGCCGCGGTCGTCGGGCGGGCCGAGCGCCTCGCCCCAACGGTCCATGCCACGCAGCCAGACCATGTCGCCCTCGCGGATCTCGGAGGGCGGCGGGCCCGCGGGCACGCGCGTGCGCGGCGGACGCGCGGCCGCGCGGCGCCGCTGCTTCGCGCGCAGCTCCTCCTCGCGGCGGGCGATGGCGGCGGCGCGCTCCTCGGCCTCGCGCAGGCGTGTCTGGGCGGCGGCAAGCCGCTCGCGTTCGACCTCGCGCTCGGCGTCACGGACCAGGGCGCGCGCCCGCTCGAGCTCGCGTTCGGCGGCGGTGCGGGTCTCCTCGAGCAGGCGCACACGCTCGTCGTCGGCCCGATCGAGCTTCTCTTCGAGACGCTGGCGGATGTCCTCGGCCTCTCGCCGCGCGACCTCCTCCGAGCGCCGGGCCGAGGCGGCCTGCTCGCGCTCGCGGCGGATGTCGGTGAGCAGCTCGTCGACCTGCAGGTGCTCCGGAGCGACGGCGCCGCGCGCTTCGGCGAGGACGTCGGCCGGCATGCCGAGCCGCTGGGCAATCTCGATCGCATTGCTGCGGCCGGGCAGGCCGATGGCGAGGTGGTACGTCGGCGAGAGCGTGGCGACGTCGAACTCAACGGAGGCGTTCATCACACCGGGGGTGTTGTGGGCGTATGCCTTCAGCTCGCCGTGGTGCGTCGTGGCGACGGTGAGGGCGCCGGCGGCGAGCAGGCGCGAGAGGATCGCGCGGGCGAGCGCACTGCCCTCCGTCGGGTCGGTGCCGGCGGCGAGCTCGTCGAGCAGCACGAGACTGCGGTCGTCCGCGCGCTCGAGGATGCGGATGATGTTCGTCATGTGGCTGGAGAACGTCGAGAGCGACTGCTCGATGCTCTGCTCATCGCCGATATCGGCGAAGACGTCGGCGAACACCGGCACGCGCGAACCGGCATCGGCAGGGACCGGGAGGCCGGCCTGGGCCATGAGAGCGAGCAAGCCGGCCGTCTTGAGCGCCACAGTCTTGCCGCCGGTGTTCGGGCCGGTGATCAGGAGGACGCGGTAGGTGCCGCCGACGGTGATCGTCGTCGGCACGACCTCGCCGCGGAGCAACGGGTGGCGCGCCTGGAGCAGGTGGAGCTGCGACGGGGCCTCGGCGACCCACGCCTGCTCGTCGTCGTCCGACGGCAGTTCGGGTGCACCGATCTCGTCGCCGAGGCGCGCCTTGGCGAGCGCCAGGTCGAGCGCGGCGAGCGCTTCGACGTCGCGCACGATCGCCGCCGCTTCGGAGCCGACGGAGCCGCTGAGGGCACGCAGGATGCGCTCGACCTCGCGCTCTTCCTCGATCTGCGCCTCACGCCACCGGTTGGCGAGGTCGACGACGGCGAGCGGCTCAAGCCACACCGTTGCGCCGGAGCTCGAGACATCGTGGACGATGCCCTTGAGCTGGCCGCGCATGTCGGACTTCACGGCAATGACGTACCTGCCCTCGCGGAGGGTGATGATCGGCTCCTGCGCGATGCCCTTTGCCGTCGCGTTCGCGAGGATCTCCTGGAGGCGGGTGTAGAGGCGGTCGTGGAGGGCGCGCACCTCGCGGCGCAAGGCGCCGAGGGCCGGGCTGGCGGCATCGGTGACTTCGCCGCGCGGGTTGATGCTGCGGTTGATCTCGTCGATCAGGCGCGGGAGCGGCTCGATGGCCGATGCGGTGTCGGCGAGCACCGGGAGCTGCTCGGCAAGGCGGGTGAGAGTGGTACGCAGGTCCCGCGCGCACTCGAGCGTCGAGGCGATATCGAGCAGCGCCTGCGGCTCGAGGAGGCCACCGCGCGCGGCCTTTTCCGCGGCGTTGCGGACGTCGTGGGCGCCGGCCAGTCCCGTGCGCGGCTTCAGGCGCAGCAGGCGGCGGGCTTCCGCCGTCTCCCGCTGGCGGCGGACGACCTCGGCCCGGTCGGACGACGGCTCGAGCGCGAGCGCCAGCTCGCGGCCGGCGGCGAACGACGTGCAGCGCGCGAGGCGCTCACGGATTTTGTCGAATTCGAGCGTGCGGAGCGCATGGGCGTCCATGCGACCAGTGTAGCTTCGGCGCCGCGGCGCGTGGGGCGACGCCGATCAAGGACAACGCCGGACGCCCCCGCCTGCGTCCGGCATTGCCAGCGTGCGCGGCACCGTTGCCGCTGCCTCCAATCGTCGCCGCCTTCGGTCAACGGCACGTGGTCGCACCGTTAACGTGCGGATCTGGCATCAGGCGCCCGGCGTCCAGCGGACGGGCATGTGCTTGATGCCGTTGATGAAGTTCGACCGGAGGCGCAGGACGGGCCCGGCCAGCTCGAGGTCTGGCATGCGGGAGAGCAGTTCCTCGAACATGCAGCGGATCTCGAGGCGGGCGAGGCTGGCGCCGAGGCAGAAGTGCGGGCCGCCGCCGCCGAAGGCCATGTGCGGGTTGGGCGAGCGGCCGACGTCGAAGACGTCCGGCTGCTCGAAGACCGCCTCGTCGCGGTTGCCGCTCGGGTAGTAGATGCAGACCTTCTCGCCCGCCTTGAGCTGGCGGGGGCCGACGGCGGCGTCGCGCGTCAGCGTGCGGCGGAAGTACATGACTGGGGTCACCCACCGCAGCATCTCCTCGACGGCGGTGGACAGCAGCGCGGGGTCGGCGAGCAGGCGGGCCCGTTGGTCGGGGTGCTCGAGGAGGGCGAGCATACCGCCCGATATCAGGTTGCGGGTCGTCTCGTTACCGGCGACGGAGAGGAGGATGAAGAAGCCGTCGAAGTCGGCTTCCGTCAGGCGCGCGCCGTCGACTTCAGCCTGCATGAGGATGCTGATGATGTCGTCGTGCCGATGCGCCTTGCGCTCGACGGCGAGGCCATTGGCGTAGACGAACATCTCGGTGGCGGCAATGCGGCCGTCTTCGGGCGAGGTCTGGAACTCGGGGTCATCGAAGCCGATCAGGCGGTTGCTCCAGTCGAAGAGGCGCGGGCGGTCCTCGTCGGGCACGCCGAGCATCTCGGCGATGACGGCGAGCGGAAGCTGGGCGGCGATGTCGGTCACGAAGTCGCAAGAGCCGCGAGCGTAGACGCGATCGATGACGGCGCGGGTGATCTCGCGCACGTGTGGTTCGAGCTGGGCGATCACCTTCGGCGTGAAGCCGGCACTCACCAGGCGGCGGTATTTCGTGTGCTGCGGCGGGTCCATGTTGATGAGGAGCGTGCGGATGAGCGCCATCGCATCCTCGGGCATGTCGGGGATGTTCGTACCGCCGCGCCAGGAGGAGAACAGCTGATTGTCGGAGGAGACAGCGACGATGTCCTCGTAGCGGGTGACGGCCCAGAAGCCCGGACCGCCGGGCTCCTTCACGAAGTGGACGGGGTCCTCGCGACGGAGCAACGCGAAGGTCTCGTACGGGACGCCCGCGACGAAGGTGTCAGGGTCGTAGAGGTCGGCGATGGTGGCGCTGGTCATCCCATCCTCCGGGGTGCTGTTCGGCACGATCGTACAGCGCGGCCGAGTGCGCGGCGAAGGGCCGGGCGGCTCATGCGGGCAGCTCGAGGACGGCGTAGAGGCCGAGGTGGTCGGACGGGTACATGTTCGGGTTGTGGGGCGATGGCCTATCAAAGGCGAGGCCGGCGTCGGTGAGACGCCACTCGGAGGAGACGAAGATGTAGTCGAGGGTACCGTGCGGCGAGTCGTCGTAGGTGTTGACGGGCGTGGTCCACGTCTTCTCGGGCTCGCGGCCGTGGACGGCTTCGTGGGCGGAGCGGAAGCGCGACTTCATGAGCTTGACGGCCGGCTCAGGCGGATCGGCGTAGGCGTTGAAGTCGCCGAGGATCACGGTCGGCAGGCGGCGGGCATCGCGGTCGAGCCAGGCGAGGAGCCATTCGAGCTGGTGGACGCGCTCCTGCTGCGCCTCGGGCGGGTGGTGGAGGTGCGTGTTCACGAAGGCCACCTGCTGACCGCCGACGCGGAGCACGAGCTTCTGGGCGACGCGCTCGAAAGACATGAGGTCGAGGATCTCGTGCTCGTCAGCGCCGATGCGCGTGAGTGTGGCGATGCCGTGGAAGCTAGCGCGGGTATCGGGGTTGACGGCGTGTTTGATGCGGTAGTGGGGGACGCCGGGGAGGCGCTGGTTGACCTGTCGGGCGATCCACATGCCCTGGTCGAGCACCATGTCGACCTCCTGGAGGCCGATGACGTCGGGCAGGAGCTGCGCGAGCTGGTCGATGACGAGCGGGGCGCGGTGGCCCCACTCGCCCATGCGGTTGAAGAGGTTGAGGGTGGCGACCTTCAGTTGCGGCACGGGCGGCGTCCTTTCGGTTTGATTGAATTCTCGGGTTTGGCGGGCGCCCGCCCGACGAAGCTGGCGGGCGACTGGTGGCGTGTGACGCAGATTCGCGGGATTGATTGATTTGATTGTGTGCGCGTGGCGGACAATCAATCCCCTCCGCGAGGTGAGGCCAGCGGACAGGTCTGAGGACCGTCCCCACGATCGAGCCGGCGCGCCGATGCGCATCCGCCGACGCGATTGTCGCACGTCGACGACGGGCTTCATAGCGGCGCGCGGCGCCGCCGGACGCGGGAGGGATCGCGGTGGGGCCCGGGGCGCAATCGCCTGAGCGCGTTGATACCATGCGGATGGTGCCGGATCGTCTAATGGTAGGACAGCGGCCTTTGGAGCCGTTTATCTAGGTTCGAATCCTAGTCCGGCAACCAACGCAGACGACTCGCGGCGCGCGCGCCGTGCACCGCGCGGGCTGAAGCCCGCGCTACGGTGTGCCGTTCCGGCGACTCGCGGCGCTGGCGCCGTCCGCCCGCGCGGGCCGAAGCCCGCGCTACGGTGTGCCGTTCCGGCGGCTTGCGGCGCTGGCGCCGTCCGCCCGCGCGGGCGGAAGCCCGCGCTACCGTGTGCCGTTCCGCCGACTCGCGGCGCGGGCGCCGTCCGCCGCGCGGGCTAAAGCCCGCGCTACGGCATCACATCAAAGGGTGCGGGCGAGCGCAGTGCGCGAATCGGCGCGGGCTGAACGCAGGCGCTCGTTGTTTACTGGGCTCGTGACGTTGGAGCTGATCGAGATTTCGCGCGGGCGGACGCGGGTGGTGGTGGCGCCGGAGGCGGGCGGGCGGCTGGTGCAGATCGCGGTGGACGCTGGCGGGGCGTGGCGGCCGCTGCTGGTGGAGCCGGGTGACCACGCGCTGCTGCTGCGCGAGCCGCTGCTGTGGGGCTCGTACGTCATGGCGCCGTGGCCGGGGCGGGTGGAAGGCGGACGTTTCTGCTTTCGCCACCGCCTGTATGAGCTGCCGCGGAACTTCGCGGGGCACAGCATTCACGGCCGCGGCGTGTGGCAGGCGTGGCGCGTCGAGGAGGCGCGGCGCGACCGCTGCGTGTTGTCGGTGGCGTTCGACGGTGGCTGGCCGTTCGGCGGCGGCGCGCGGCAGGAGATCGTTGTGCGTGACGACGCGGTGGCGCAGCGGGTGACGGTGTTCGCCCACGGCGAGGCGTTTCCGGCGGGCATCGGCTGGCACCCGTGGTTCCGCCGGGCAGCGGGCGATGGTGCGGTGGCAGCGCGCGTCGACGCGCGCTGGACCTACGAAACGAGGGAGATGATCCCGACGGGCTGGTGCTTCGCACCAGGGCGCGACCTCGCCCTGGCGGACGGGCCGGTGCTGGGGGAGCGGCGGATCGACGCGTGCTATCGCGGGCTGCGAGGGCCGCTCGCGCTGCGATGGGGCTCGTTGTGGCTGGAGATGACACGCTCGCCAAACATCGACCACGCGGTGGTCTACACGCCGGAGCACGCGGTGTGCGTCGAGCCGCAGACGTGCGCGCCGGACGCGTTGAACCTGCGCGAGCAGCGGATCGCCGGGACGGGGCTGCGCCTCGTGCGGCCGGGAGAGCCGCTCGTAGCGGAGACGGTGTGGCGCTGGGGGTGGGAGGCGTGAGGAGGTGGTTGTTGAAGGCGGTCGCGAGCGGACGGCAAACGGCCGCGTCCGCTCCGCATCACGGTATTACAGGGCCGTCGGTTCGCGCTGTTCGCCCCACACCGACCGCAGCCGCTCGCAGATCTCGCCGAGGGTGACGTAGGCCTCCACGGCCTCGACCAGGAGCGGGATCATGTTCTCGTCGCCGCGCGCCGCGTCCTCGAGCCGCTGCAGCGCGGCCTGCGCGCGGCCGGCGTCACGCCCGGCGCGCAGGCGCCGCACCTGCTCGGCCCGGCGCGCCCCCACGGTGGGGTCGTGGCGGTGCAGCTCCTCTGGCGGGCGGTACTCCTCCACATACTCGTTGACGCCGACGACGATCTTGCGCTTCGCCTCGATGTCGCGCTGGATGCGAAACGCGTTCTCGTGGATCTCCTGCGCCTGGAAGCCGCGTTCGACCGCCGCGAGCGCGCCGCCCATCTCGTCGATGCGCCGCACGTAGTCCGCGGCGTCGCGCTCGACCTCGTCCGTCAGATGCTCGATGTACCAAGAGCCGGCGACCGGGTCGACCGTGTCGCCGACGCCCGTCTCGTAGGCGATGATCTGCTGCGTCCGCAACGCCAGCTCCGCGGCGTGCTGCGAGGGCAGCGACAGCGCCTCGTCGTAGCTGTTGGTGTGCAGCGACTGCGTGCCGCCAAGCACGGCCGACAGCGCCTGCAGGGCCGTCCGGACGAGGTTGTTCACAGGCTGCTGGGCCGTCAGCGTCGCGCCGCCGGTCTGCGTATGGAAGCGCAGCTTCTGCGAGTCCGGCTTCGTCGAGCCGAAGCGTTCGCGCACCGTGCGCGCCCAGAGCCGGCGCGCCGCACGGAACTTCGCGATCTCCTCGAGGAAGTTCGAGTGGCAGGCGAAAAAGAACGCCAGCCGCGGCGCGAAGTCATCGATCTTCATGCCGCGGTCGAGCGCCGCCTGCGTGTAGGCGATCGCGTTGGCGATTGTGAAGCCGACCTCCTGTGCGGCCGTGCAGCCCGCCTCGCGCATGTGGTAGCCGGAGATGGAGATCGTGTTCCACTGCGGCAGGTTCGCCGAACACCAGGCGAAGCAGTCGGTGATCAGCCGCAGCGAGGGCCGTGGCGGGAAGATGTACGTCCCACGCGCGATGTACTCCTTGAGGATGTCGTTCTGCGTCGTGCCGCCCACCTTCGCGAGGTCGGCGCCCTGCTTCTTCGCCACGGCCACGTAGAGGGCGAGCAGGATCGACGCCGTCGCGTTGATCGTCATGGACGTCGTCACCGTCTCCAGTGGGATGTCCCGGAAGAGCGTCTCCATGTCTTCCAGCGAGCAGATAGAGACGCCCACCTTCCCCACCTCGCCCTCGGCCATCGGGTGGTCCGGGTCGTACCCGATCTGCGTAGGCAGGTCGAACGCCACGGAAAGCCCGGTCTGCCCCTGCGACAGCAGGTACTTGTACCGTCGATTCGACTCCTCGGCGTCGGCGAAGCCGGCGTACTGCCGCATGGTCCAGAAGCGGCCGCGATACATCGTCGGCTGGACGCCGCGCGTGAACGGGAACTCGCCCGGGAACCCGAGGTCCTCCAGGTAGTCCAGGTCCGCGATGTCGTCCGGACGGTAGACGCGCTTTACGGGCTTGCCGGACGACGTCTCGAAGGGGACATCGCGCTCGACGGGCTGCTTCCCGTTGGTGTCTGGCATACGTCAAGTCTACGGACGGCCTTGCAGCCGGGCAATTGACGGAACGGCGGCCGACCGGCTGCAGGACCAGCGTGCCCGGGCAACATACGACACGTTACGTCGCCCGCTTCCGTCAACCTGCCAGCCCGTCTCGATGCAGCCGCAAGGTTGTGCCGCCGTCCGTCATACGCCGATCATGAATCGGAGGCTACGATCCGCGCATGGCACTCGCCACACGCCCCCCGATCGTCGAAACGAGCGAGGACGCGGTCCGCGCGATGCACGCGTTCCTCCACCGCCGCCTCAGCCGCCAGATCGCCGTACACCGGCGCGAGCTGAACGACGATGCCATCCGCCTCCTGACGAAGGCTGCGTTCGCGCTCTATCTCGACAGCCTGCCCGAGGCCGAACGCGCTAGCCACCGGGCCGCCCGCGCGCAGTCCGCCTAGGTTTAGAAGCGACGCAGCGCGGCGCAGGCCGCTCGAGCACCTCCACTTCGAGCCCTGGAGACACGCCACGGTTGCGGGGTGATCCACGATCCATTCGCCGCCCACCTCGCGGATCAGTTCAACGCCAGTTCGCCGCCGCCGCCGACATAACCGCTTGAGGCGCGCGGCGGCCGGCTGCTAGCATCGCGGCGAATGGCCATGTACCAGGCCGTCCCCACGCTCAACGCCGAGCTCCGCGCCTGGAAGCGCGGCTTCCGCCATGTCGCCGGCGTCGACGAAGCCGGCTGCGGCCCGCTCGCCGGCCCCGTGGTCGCCGGCGCCGCCATCCTCGAGCCAGGCCGCCCACGCGCCTGGTGGGCTGACCTCCGCGACAGCAAGATGCTGCAGGCGCCCGAACGCGAGCGTCTCGCCGCGGCCATCCGTGACGAGTGCGCCTGGGGCGTCGGCATCGTCTCGCATGAGGAGATCGACGAGCACGGCCTCACCTGGGCGCGCAAGGAGGCCATGCGCCGAGCCCTCGCCGCGCTGCCCGTGCGGCCGGACGTCGTCCTCATCGACGCGCTCTCGCTGCCCGAGTACCGCCACCACGCGATCATCCACGGCGACGCGCTGGTCGCCTCGATCGCTGCCGCATCGATCGTCGCCAAGACGACGCGCGACGCTATCATGGCCGACTATCACCCGGCCTATCCCGAATACGGTTTCAAATCGAACGTTGGCTATGCGACGCCGGAGCACCGGCGCGCCCTCGACGAGCACGGCCCTTGCGATATCCACCGGCGGCTGTTCGCGCCCGTGCGCGCCGCCCTCCACGCGCGCGGCGTCACCGTCCGGGTGCGCGGACTCGACGTCGAACCGGAGCCGGTGGCGGCGCTTGCCTAGCGAGCGCCAGCACCTCGGCGATTTCGGCGAACGTACCGCCCGCGCCCATCTCGAGAACAAGGGCTACAAAATTGTTGACCGCAAGTTCCGCGTGCGCGACGCCGAAATCGACCTCGTCGCCATGGACGGCGACCAGCTGGTCTTCGTCGAGGTCCGCACGCGTCGCGGCGCCTACAAGGGCATGGCCGCCCTCTCCGTCACGCGCGGCAAGGCGCGCCAGCTCGTCCGCGCCGCGCAGTGGTACGCCGAGCGCCACCCGCCCGTCGCGGAGCTCCCCCAGCGCATCGATGTCGTCGCCATCGAGCTCGACGCCAACGGCAAGCTGCGCCAGGTGCTGCACATCGAGGACGCCGTCCGGCCCGATCGTTAGCGCGGCCGATCGGTACAATCGAGACGCCATGCCGATCTACGAGTACCGCTGCGAGGCCTGCAAGAGGCGCACATCCGTCTTCGTCCGCAGCATCTCGTCCCCCGTCCGCGCCGCCTGCGAGCACTGCGGCAGCAAGAAGCTCACCCGCCTCATTTCGCGGGTCGCCGTCCACCGTGGCTCATCGTCGCTCGACGACGACAGCGCGTTCGACGACATCGACGAGCACGACCCGCGCCAGATGGCTCGGCTCATGCGTCAGATGGGCGAGGAGGCCGGCGAGGAGATGGGCCCTGAATTCGACGAGATGGTCAGCCGCCTCGAAGCCGGCGAAGACCCCGAGAGCGTCATGTCCGGGATGGACGAAGGCGACGACGGCGACGACGACTTCTAGCGGGCTTCGACGCGCCCACTACTCCCGCCTCCGCTCGCCGTAGTCCCCAAACGGCGCGTCTCGCCGTCGCACGGCCTCTCGAAACCCCTCGCGCATCGCCATGTCGCGCCAGGCGATGCCCTCCGGGGTATGCCGGGCGATGCCGTCGAACACCGTCCCGAGAATCTGCGTCGTGCGCAGGCCCATGTTCTCGTACGCCTGGTTCACCAGCAGCTTGCTCATCACGAGCTGGTTCAGCGGGATCGTCGCCAGCTGCCGCGCGAACGCGTCGACCTCGTCCGCGAGCCGCTCCGCCGGCACCGCCCGCGACGCCAGCCCGACGCGCTCGGCGTCGACGCCCGTGAGCGACGACCCCGTCAGCACCAGCCGCTTCGCCGTCTCGAGCCCGAGCCGGTACACCCACATCATCGTCGTCGGCTCGCCCCAGACCCGCGCCGGCGGATAGCCGATCTGCGCGTCCTCGGCCATGAAGATGAGGTCGCTGCAGAGCGCCATGTCCGTGCCGCCGCCGACGCACCACCCATGCACCTGTGCGATCACCGGCTTCGGCGACTCCCACAGCGACATGAACGCCCGGACGTTGCGCGACATGCCCAGGTAGTCGCGCACGGGATCCCACTGTCCGGACATCGCGCGCTGGTTCGCGTCCTCGGCCTTCGTGCCCCAGTCGAGGTCGTACCCCGCGCAGAACGCCCGCCCTGCCCCCGAGAGGACGATCACGCGCACGGCCGCGTCGTCGTTCGCCGCGACCACGGCGGCGCGCAGGTCGGACACGAGCTGCGTGTTGATCGCGTTCAGCCGCTCCGGCCGGTTGAGGACGATGCGCGCCACCGCGCCGTCGATGCTGTAGTCGACTGCGTCAAACATGCCGCCAGCCTACTGCCTGATCGCTCGTCGGGCTACCGTTTCCGAGCCAGCGAGCTGAAAGGAACCACCTCATGTCCGACGCGCCAAACGCCACGACCCTCCACGAGCTGCTCGAGATGCGCATTGAGGAGCGCTCCGCCGCGCGCACCGTCGTCACCATGCCAGTGACGCCGCGCGTCCACCAGCCCTTCGGGCTACTGCACGGCGGCGCTTCGCTCGCACTGGCCGAGTCCGCCGCCTCGCTCGGCGCGAACCAGGCCTGCCCGCCCGGTAAAGTCGCCCTCGGCCAGGAGATCAACGCCAATCACCTGCGCCCCAAACGCGACGGCATCCTCCGCGCGACCGCCGTCCCCGTCCACATCGGCCGCACCACGCAGGTCTGGACCATCGACATCACCGACGAAGCCGGCAGGCTGATCTGCGTCGGCCGCTGCACCCTCGCGGTCGTCGACGCGCCGTCAGCGACGTAGCGCTTCCGACCTCTGACGTCCCGGCCACGAACGCCGATAACCCTCACGGCCACCACAGCGCGCGCGCCTGTGCACGCAGCGCCTCCCGGTGCTCCGGGTGCGCCACCGCGATCAGCTCTTCCGCCCGCTGGCGGTGGTTCTTCCCCCACAGCCGCGCGATCCCGTACTCCGTGACTACATAGTCAGCGAAGAACCGCGGCACCGTCACCAGCGACCCCTCCTCGAGCTGCGGTACGATCCGCGACACGCCGCCGCCCATGGCCGTCGACGGTAGCAGCGTGATCGCCCGACCGCGCGGCGACTGCGCACCAGCGAGGTGCATCTCTGGCTGGCCGCCGCTGCCGTTGATCATGCGCCCGCCGAACACGCTCTCGGAGTTGATCTGCCCCACCATGTCGACGCTGATCGCGTTGTTGATCGAAACGAAGCGGTCGAAGCGCGTCAGCGTCCGCGGACTCAGCACGTACTCCGGGTCGTACAACTCGAAGTGCGGGTTGTCCGCGATGATCTCCAGGTCCTCGGGGTCGACCCCCGTCCAGGCCGCCGCGACCGACTTCCCGCGGTGGATCTCCTTCTCGCTGCCGTCGACGATCCCGTCTCGCCACATCTTCGCCAGCCCCGGCCAGCCCAGCTCAGTGTGGATGCCGAGGTGTTGCCGACCCTTGAAGGCCCCCAGCCGGACCATGCCGCGGGACGGCTCGCCGACGCCGATCTGAATCGTGTCGCCGTCGTGGATCAGCGTGCTCAGGTAGCCCGCGATCGCCTCCGCTTCCGGCGGCGGCGTCCCCATGCCCAGCACGTTGCGCACGTCGCCCGGTGCCACCGCCGGGATCACCTGCCGGATCGACGCCAGCACCCCGATGTTCGGCAGCTCGTCCGCGAGTTGCTTCCAGCCGGCCCGCCGCCCCTCGTCCGGGATCGTCGCGACGATCTCATCGAACTGCGCGCGGTCGAGCGGCGGCGGCGTGAACTCGACGATCGCGTCGAACTCCGAGATGTGCATATAGACGTCGCCGTGCACCGGCGTGAGCGACTCGTCCACCTGCGCGATGACGTGCGGGCAGCGCCGCGCGTAGGACCGCTGCATCCAGTGGTGGATGCCGAAGTGCACGTAGCCGGCCCGGTTTGGCTTCGACACGGTGCACATCATCACGTCGGGGATGTGCACCTCGTCCGGCCGCGCGTCGTAGCCCTTCATGCCGAGCGAGAAGAGGTTCGGCAGGAACGCGCCGCGCTTCTCATCGAGCACGAACCGCGCGTAGTCGCCGACGAACAGCTCGAACTCCACCTTGAACACCGACTCGTCCGGCATGCGCAGCCAGCCCGGGTCGGCGGCCGGTGCGAGGAGCCGCACCGTAACGTCGTGCAGCTCGTTCCGCCGCGCCGCAAACGCCAGCACGAGCGCTACCGGCGGGAAAATCGGCACGACGACGGTGTCGCCGTCCTTCACAACCTTCACCGCCTCCTGCGGCGTCGTGAGCCGTTCGTTGTAGATCTCCTGCCAGTCGCGCGGCATCGGCGGACCTCCCTCACGCACCTTCACCGTTCGGGGCGATTATCGATGCGCCGAGAGCTTGGCGGAAGCGAGCAGCCGGCAGAGACAGGAGAAGACTTGCGTGCCGGCCGTTGGTCCCGCTTCGGCCATCCCGCGAACCGGCGCATCGACTCGGACGAAGAGTTCACGATGCCGGCTGCGGCTCTTCAACCTCGTCCACCTCGACCGGCGCGCCGGGAGTGACCGCCGGCCACCGCGCCGGCGAGAAGTACACCGCCGCCGCCCCGGCAATCGTCACGCCGGCGCCGGCCGCCAGCACCGCCCGTGCTCCGACCAGGGCCGCTACTCCGGCAGCGACCACCGATCCCACGAGCGTCGCCGCGAGCAGCGAGAACCGCATCGCGCCATTCACGCGCCCGAGCAGCCGCGCGGGCGCGACCGCCTGTTGCAGGCTGATCTCGTTGATCTCGTACACCGTCCACCCAGGGTCGCTGACCACCTGCTGCAGCACGAGCAACGCTAGGGCGAACGCCGATGCCTTCGTCACGAGCAGTAGCGGCAGCAGGCCCAGCGCCCCGCACATCATCCCCAACGCAGCCGCGCCACCCGGCCCAAAGCGCTGGCGCGCGCGTCCCGCCACCATCGACCCCGCAAGCGCCGTCACACCGCCGACGCCGAAGGTCAGCCCCAACGTACCCGGCGAAAAGCCAAGGTCACGGTTTAGGTACAGCAGGATCACCGCCCCGATCAGGCCCGAGGCGCCGCCAAACGCCGCGACGCTCGCCGCCAGCGGCCGCAGCACCGGGTCGCGCCAGACCGCACGCAGCCCTTCGCCGATCTCCGTCCGTACGTCCGCGTGCTCCGACACGGGCCGCGCCGCCGGCTCCTTCGCCCGGATCCCCAGCAGCGACGCCGCGGACACCACGAACGAGACGGCATCGACCAGGACCGCGCCCGGAGCGGTGATCAGTTGTGTCAGCCATCCCGCGGTGCTGAACGCGCCGAACTCCGCGACCGATGCGCTCGCGGTCAGCTTGCTGTTGCCCTCTACTAGCTCGTCGTACGAGACGAGCGTCGGCAGGTACGACTGATACGCCACGTCGAACAACACGGTCAGCACGCCGGCGGCGAACTTCACGACAAACAGCTGCGGCATGCCGAGCACGCCGAACACCGCGGCCAGCGGCACAGAGCCCAGCAACCCGGCGCGCCCAAAATCGGCGGTGATCATCAACGGCCGCCGTCGCACCCGGTCGACCAGCACGCCGGCGAACAGCCCGACAAGGATGCCCGCGAGCACGTCGACGGACGTTAGCAGCGCCACCTGGTACGCCGGCGCGTCGAGGTAGACGATCGCGGTCAGCGGCAGCGCCACGCGCGTCGTCAGCGACCCGAACACGGAGATCGTCTGGCCCGACCACAGCCAGACGAAGTCCCGATGCCGCCACAACCCGCCAAACCGCACGCGCATCGCGCGAGTGTATCGCTCGGCTGCTCCGGCGGTGCGTCAGTTCCGTACAGACAGGGCTTTCGACCTGTCGGCCGACCGGCGCGCGGCGATCAGGGCTGCCAGCGCGCGCTACAGCGAATGGCGCCGCAGGAAGTCCAGCACGATCGCGTTGAAGCGCTCCGGCTGGAAGAGGTTCACCGCGTGCCCGGCGCCCTCGACCACGACGAGCTCGGCGCCCGGTACCTTCGCCGCGATGTACTCGCACCCGGCCTTGTAGCGCTGGTCGTCGGCGCCCCAGACGACGAGCGTCGGCACCCGGATCTCCTCGAGGTGCTCCATCACGTTCGCATCGCGCTGCGTGAGGATGCCGCGGCCGGCGAAGGCGAGGCCCTGTGCCGAGCGCTGGTACTGCCGCGTGGCATCGATCTCCGGACCGCGCCCCAGGCCCTCGAGCCCGCGCTCCTCGAACCGTTGCGCGTAGCCGATGGCGAAGTCGTTCCAGCCCTGGCGCGCCTCATCCTTCCGGTAGCCAGGGCCGGTGTTGCACAGGATCAGCGCCCGCACCATCTCCGGGTGCGCGAGCTGGAACTCGAGTGAGATGTAGCCACCGAGCGATAGGCCGCCGACCACGGCCTGGCCAATGCCGAGGTGGCGCAGCAGCGCCGCCATGTCCTCGACGGTGAGCTTCTCGGTGTAGTCCTCCTGCCGTGGCGGACTGTCGGTGCCACCGTGGCCACGCATGTCCCAGGCGACGACGCGGTAGTCCTTCCACGCCTCGAACTGAGGTGCCCACATCTGCAACGTCGCGGCGTACGCGTGCGTGAGCAGGATCGGCGTGCCATCGGGCGCGCCGTGCTCCTCGTAGTTGATGTGGATCCCGTTCAGCTCGACGACCGGCATGAACGCCCCCTCCGGCGCGAGTGTGTCCGACACTGCCGCGTGGCGCCAGGGCCGAACCCGCCCGGGCGGGCGGCCACCGTCGGTACACTGGCGGGTGTCATCGTCGACGGCCAGCTTCGATTCGACGACCGAGTGCACGCCGCTCGTGGAGGAGCTGCGTGCCCGCATCCGCGACAGCGGCCCGATCACGTTCCGCGACTTCATGGCGACGGAGCTGTACCACGAGCGCTATGGCTACTACGTCCGCGATGCCGCGGCGGTCGCGGCCGGCCGCGACTACCGCACGTCGCCGATGGTGCATCCGATGTTCGGCGCGCTCATCGCGCGCGAGTTGGCGGCGCTGTGGCAGGCATGTGGCGAGCCGTCCGCGTTCGACGTCATCGAGCAGGGCGCCGGCAATGGCGTGCTCGCGCGCGACATCCTGGGCGACGTCCACCGGCGCTCGCCCGCATTCGCCGCGGCAATCCGCTACCGGATCATCGAGCCACATGCGCGGCTCCGCGGCGTGCAACAGGAGACGCTCGCCGGCAGCGACGGCGTCGAGCGCGTCGAGTGGCTCGACGATCTGCCGCCGGCGTTCGACGGCGTCCTCCTCTCGAATGAGCTTCTCGACGCCTTCCCCGTGCACCGCGTCGTCCGGCGCGGCGATGCGCTGCTCGAGGTCTTCGTCGGCCTCGACGGCGACGGCCGCTTCGTGGACATCGTCGCGCCACCGTCGACGCCGCGCCTGCAGGCATACTTCGACGCGCTCGCCCTGCGTCCGGGTGACGGCTGCTACGCCGAGGTGAACCTCGACGCCGTCGACTGGGTGGCGCGGGCCGGGTCGGCGCTGCGATGCGGCTTCGTGCTCACCTTCGATTACGGGGATGACGCCGCCGCCCTCTATGCGCCATGGCGGCGGGACGGCACGCTGCTCTGCTTCTTCCGCCAGTCGGCGAGCAGCGACCCGTATCAGCGGATCGGCCTTCAGGACATCACGTCGAGCGTCGACTTCACGACGCTCGGGCGCGTCGCCGCCGGGCACGACCTCGCGACGGCCGGCTACACCGACCAGGCGTCGTTCCTCACGCGCCTCGGCATCCACGACGCGATCGCCGAAGCGGCGCGGCGCGCCGACGACATGGAGGAGTACTTCGCCCGGCGCAACGCGGTGATGGAACTGACGGATGCGGCCGGGCTGGGACGCATCCGGGTGTTGCTGTTCGCGAAGGCCATCGGCGCACCGCGTTTCGCGGGCTTTGGTGATGCACCGGCGTAAACGCCTGGTACGGGGCGCGGTGCGGAACGACCTCGCTCTTCTCGTCCTCGCGCGCGTCATCGCCTCTTCGCCGCCGCCTGGGGCGCCCGCCGGCGACGTGACGATGGTGGCGGGGAGCTACAGGTCGACGCCCAGCGACGCAAGTGCGGCCCGCTGGATCTCGAAGAGGCGGCGAATGCCGCCGCCCGCCAAGTCCAGCAGGCGGTCCAGATCGGCGCGGTCGAACGGCTGCCCCTCGGCGGTGCCCTGCACCTCGACGAAGCGCCCGGCGTCCGTCATCACGACGTTGAAGTCCACCTGTGCGGACGAGTCCTCGACGTAGTCGAGGTCCAGCACCGGCGCGCCATTGACGACGCCGGCGCTCACGGCGGCAACGAGCCCGCTCATCGGCAGCGAGGAGACGATGCCATCGGCCACGAGGCGCTGCAGCGCTTGCGCGAGCGCCACGCAGGCGCCGGTGATCGACGCGGTGCGGGTGCCGCCGTCCGCTTTGATGACGTCGCAGTCGATGATGAAATTGCGCTCGCCGAGGAGATCGAGATTGGTGACGCTGCGCAGGGCGCGGCCGATCAGCCGCTGGATCTCCTGCGACCGCCCGCTCTGCCGCCCGCGCGCCGCCTCACGCTCGGTGCGGGTGTTGGTCGACCGCGGGAGCATGCCGTACTCGGCGGTGACCCAGCCGCTGCCCGTGCCGCGCAAGAACTGCGGTACGCGATCCTCCATGCTCACAGCGCACAGCACCCACGTCTCGCCGAAGCGCACGAGCGCTGAGCCCTCGGCATGCGAGAGAAAATTGGGCTCGATCGAAATCGGCCGCATCTCGTCAGGACGCCGTCCGTCGTGGCGCTGCACGCGCTCCTCCTGCTGCATGGCGTATCGGTAGAGGCTAACCGAGCGCTGGCCATGCGGCTAGCATGCCGTGCACTGCGACACCTCGCCGCCGTTGACCCATATGCGCTGGCCATCGGTCGCGATGCGGACGCTGCCGTGGCTCGCCGTGGTGTAGACATCGGCGTAGGTAGCCAGGCGCTCGACGACGTCTGGCGCCGGATGTCCGTAGCGGTTTCCCTCGCCCGCCGAGATCACGGCCACCGCGGGGCGCACGGCCGCGAGGAATGCAGGCGTACTCGACGTGCGGCTGCCGTGATGGGCGACCTTTAAGACGCCCGCGCGGATGTCGGCGCCGCTGCGCAACAGCTCAGCCTCGGCCTCGGCCTCGATGTCCGCGGTGAGCAGGATGTGCACGTCGCGCCAGCTCACGCGCAGGACGACGCCCGTGTTGTTGAGGTTCTCGTCGCCGGCCATGACTGCATCCGGCGCGAGCACGTCGATCTCGATGCCATCGTCGAGCGGCAGTGTCTGGCTGGCGTGCGCCACCGCGCGAGACGCGCCCGAGCGGGTGACAGCGTCATCCCATACGTCCATCTCGAACACGTCTCCACGTCCCGGCCCGCTGAGCACATGCCGCACCTCGAACCGGTCGAGCACATCGACGAGGCCGTTCAGGTGGTCAGCCTGGGGGTGTGTCAGCACGACGTAGTCGATGGTGCGGTCGTGCCACGGCATCGCCTCCCCCAGTCCGCGCAGCACGGCACGCCCCGGGCCACCATCGACCAGCACGTCATGGCCGCGCGGCGTGCGGATCAGGATCGCGTCGCCCTGCCCGACGTCGAGTACGGTCACGACGAGCTCGCCATTACCACGGCCGCTGAGCAGGAAGGCGGCACTGCCGGCGGCCACAACCAGCGGCACGACGACGAGCCCGACGCGAGCGAGCGAGAGCGGGCTGCCCACCGCGTGAAGGCGGTCCGCCATCCGCGCAGGCGCTGCGGCGCGCGTCACGACGATTGTCACCGAGACCAGCGCCACATAGGCAGCCGCCGCCGCGGGAGCGTCGAGGCGGACGCCGGGCGCGGCTGCCGGTGCATCGGCGAGCGATCGCGCGACGGCGAGCCAGTACGAGAGCAGGTAATGCGCCGGCGCTGCGAGCAACGTGCCGCCCCACGGGACAGTCGCGGCGGCCGGGGCGAGGCCGCTCGCGGCGAGCATGAACGGGAACAGGGGTACGACGAGCAGGTTGGCCGGCAGCCCGATGAGCGACGTCCGCCCGAAGTACATGGCGATCAGCGGGTTCACGGCGAGGGTGGCGCTGATCGTGACGGCGAGGTTCTCAGCGAGTGGCCAGGCCACCGAAGGCAGCGTCTCCCGCCGGAACAGGCGCGCGCAGGCGTTGAGGATGAGCACGCGGAGCGGCGCGCCGAGCCACGCGATGCCTGCGGTCGCGGCGAAGCTCAACTGGAACGACGGATCGCGAAGCGCGTCAGGCGAGACGAACACGATCGCGGCGGCGGCGAGGGTTATCGGCACGATTGCAGTCGAGCGCCGACCCGACATGCGTGCGCCCACGAGCAGCGAGGCCATGATCGACGCGCGTACGACAGGCGCGGAGCCGCCGACGATCAGGGCGTAGGTGACGATCCCGAGCAGCGCGATCATGAGCGCGCGGCGTCGTCCGAACGCCCATGCGCACCCCGAGGCGAGCATTGACGCTACGAGGGCGACGTTCGAGCCGGAGACCACGACGAGGTGTGAAAGGTTTGTCGCATTCAGGTCGGCGCGGACATCGGCCGGCAGCGCCGACCGTTCACCGAGGAGGACGCCTTCAGCGAGCGACGCCTCGGGTTCCGGTAGCGCGCGCTCGATCCCGTGCGCGATGGCGCGGCGGAGGCGCACCAACGGCGCGCGCCATGCCGGCAGCGGACGTGTCCCCCGTGCGCTGATCCGGGGAAAGGCAATCGTGCTGGCGATGCCGCGCCGGGCGAGGTACGCGGGATAGTCGAACGAGTCGAGCGCCGGCGGCGATTCGAGCGCGCCCTCGACTTCGATCACGTCGCCGGCGCGCCGCGCCGGGAGCGGTGGCGCGACGATGAGCACGCCGCCCGAGGCAGGGACCCAGCGGTCGCGCTCGTATCGCTGCTCGACATCGATGGCGAACCGCTGCGAGCTGGCGCCGAACACCGCGTCGTCGCGCACGACGCCGATCAGCCGAACGGCGGCGGCGTCATTCGAGCGGGACACGGCATCGTCAGGCAGCGGCCCGTGGGACGCTTCGAAGCGCCAGGCGCCGAGCAGGAAGGTCGTTGGGAGCAGGACGGCGAGCAGCCACGCGATGCGTTCCCTCGTGATGATGGCGGCCGCGACAAGCGCGATCGATATCGCTCCGGCGGCCGCGAGCGCGCCGGGGCCCCAGGCATCGGCAGCCGCCACACCGCACAGAAACGCGACGGCGACCCAGGCAAGCGTGAGCGCGCGTACCGCGGCGGTCATGGCCGCGATGGTACTTCGCCGAGGGGCGCTGGGTCAGCCGCGCAGAGCCGGCATCACGCCGTTGTCAAGCGCCATCGCGCGCGGCCGACGCCAGCGTGCGCACGCGCTCGACCAGCTCGTCCGGGCTGAACGGCTTGTCGAGATAACCGTCCGCGCCGAGCTCGCGCTGGCCCCGGCGCGCCTCGTACGCCGACACCACGAGCACGGGGATGTGCCGGCCCTCGCGACGAAGCTCCCGGTAGAACTGCCGACCGTCCATCACCGGCATCTCGAGATCGAGCACGATCAGGTCTGGTTCGCGTACGCGCAGCGTCTCCAGCGCGGCCGCGCCGTCCGGGGCGGCGACGACATCGAAGCCATCGTTCCTCAGCGTCAGGGCGAGCATGCGGCTGAGCGCCGGGTCATCGTCGACGACGAGGATCATCACATCCGCCCTCACCTCAGCGTCAGCAGCCGTCGAGGCCACCGCTATCGCACTGAGTACCACGCACACGATCGCCTAGCCGGTGACGACATGCCGCAAGCGCTTGCGATGACGTAAACACCTGCCCCGCGCGTGACCTCCGGTTGACGGTTGTTACAAAAGAGTGGTCGAAACCGACGCGCGCATCTCAAAGCCGTTGATCGCCTCGCCGGCCGACGGCTACAGTTGCGGCCGACACCCGCCACTGAAGAGAGGGCAGATTGACCTCGCGTCAGTGCGTGCTGTGCGGCGCCATGCTGAGCGTCCCACTCGTGTTAGGACCGGTCCTCAACCCTGTATCGCAGGGCAACCAGATAGCGGCTCCGCGCCCGCGCGGGCTCGCGCGGCCCCGAGGGATGGATCAAGTCAAACACACGCGGCAGCGCTGGAAGCGCGGCCCGTATGCCGAGGAACCGAAGCCAGGGCTGTGACTCCGGCGGCAGGCGCGGCCGCGCCAGCACCAAGGCCGCGCTCTGTACTCAACCGCGCCCGGATGGTCGTCTACTAGGCTCGCCCTGGTCTTCGTCACGGGTTCACCTCCGTAAGCGCAACAGGCAGGACTGCCTTCAGCATGTCGTCGGTCGACGCTTTCAGCGGCACGACCTCGGCGCTGGGCACGATCGGATCGCTGAGCGAGCCGAGTTCGCCGAGACGCCCCAGGAGCTCCTCGATGGCGAACGGCTTGATCAGCACGCCGCAGCCGTTCGCCTGGAGAAAGGCGACGCGGCGGCCGATCTCGCGCCGCGCGCCGCTGGTAACGATTAGCGGCACGAACGCCGTAGACGCCTCGCCGCGCAAACGCTCGATGAGGGTGAACCCAAGGGTCTCGCCATACATGTAGACGTCGACCAGCGCCGCGCGGCAGCCGCTCCGGGCCACGATCGCGGCCGCTTCGTCGACATCGGGCGTCGTCACCGCCTGGACCGGGATCCCCTCGGCCTTCAGCGCGCGTTCCACCATGCGGATGAACTGCAGATCGTCGTCGATGACGACGACTGGACGATCGGGGGCGGCGCGCATCGTATCGTGTCCCTTCGTGCCCAACCTCAATCGGTATCCAACCCTGGGCGCACGATATCCCGGCTCCTGATCGGCTGCGATGCGGCGATGCAGATGCAGATTGCAATCGAGTATCACCGCGCCGCGCGATCTCGTTCCACGAAAACGGTCGCCGGCGGCTACCGACGACCGTACGTTCAACGACCATTCACCCTGCTAGCGCGACTGGTTCACTTCGCCGCGCCACGCGCCGGTCTGCTGTCCGCGTTCCTCGATGAACTCCTTGAAGCGCTTCAGGTCGCCCTCAACGCGCCCGCCCACGATGCCGAGCGCGCTTCCCGCGTGCTCCACCACACCCTCCGGCTGGTAGGCGAGCTGCACCATCACCCGCGTGCTCGAGTCGTCGAGCCGGTGGAATGTGACGACGCCTGCGTTCTCGTCGCCAGCCTCGCTTCGCCAGGCGACGCGCTGGTCCGGGACCTGCTCCGTGATCTCGGCGTCCCACTCCTTCCGCTGGCCACCGACACTCGCCACCCAGTGCAGGTGCGTGTCGTCGAGCTGACGGACCTCCTCGATCCCCTCCATGAAGTGAGGGAACTCCTCGAACTGCGTCCACTGGTTGTACGCCGTGCGCACCGGAACCTGCACATCGATCGACTTCTCGATCGTCGCCATCGTTAGTCCTCCTTCGTAAACGCGCTGTGTTGTGCTCCGCACGGTAGCTTGCCTTCATTGCTCGACCGTCGGCCGGACATGCGCTGCTGCTATCGGGAGAGCGACAATCGCGCGTGAACCGCAACCGTGGCCTGGGCGGCCGGGTCGCGTTACGGATCACCGCATCGCTGATACGCATCTGCAACAGCGACCGTTCGTGGGTTTGCGCTTCGCCGACGAGTGCGGCTGCTAGCATCAGGAGAGCCGAAAACCGCCGATCCGAGGCGCCCGCAAGGGCGTGTGGGGCGTTGATGCGCCGCACCGAGGAGCACGTTGTGAGCATCGAACCGCTCGTCATGGCCGTGGACGATGAGGCTGGCATCCTGCGCCTGATCAAGCTCGAGCTGTCGACGCAGGGGTTTCGTGTCGTCACGGCGAGCAGCGGCGAGGAAGCGCTGAGGACCGCCGAGGAGCAACGGCCGGACATTGCGCTGCTGGACATCGTCATGCCCGAAATGACCGGCCTCGAGGTCATGCGCCGTCTGCGGGAGCGGTCGAGCATCCCCGTCATCCTCCTCACGGCGAAGGGCAGCGAGGCGGACAAGGTGCGGGGGCTCGAGCTCGGCGCGGACGATTACCTCGCCAAGCCGTTCAGCCCTGACGAGCTGAGCGCGCGCGTGCGCGCGGTCCTGCGGCGCGCGGTGGGCTCATCGAGCACCGAGAACATCGTCAAGATCGGGCGCATCGAAGTCGACCTGAACCGGCGGGTGGTCAAGCGCGACGGCAAGATCGTCGCGCTCACGCGCACCGAGTGGATGCTGCTCCAGCATCTCGCGGCAAACGCCGGCAAGATCATGCTCAACGCCGAACTGCTCTCGAAGGTCTGGGGGCCCGAGTACCGCGACGACCTCCAGTATCTCCGTGTCTGGGTCTCACGGCTGCGGCGCAAGCTCGAGGATGACCCCTCGAAGCCCCGTCTCATCCGCACGTTCCAGGGCATCGGCTACATGCTCGCCAACCCGGACGAAGCGACGGTGGAAGGAGACCCGGAGGAAGACGCGAGCGGTGACGAGCCGCCGGACGGGCCCGCGTAACTCAGCGCGAGCGACGGCGCCGGCCCGACGCGCCGCGCTCTAGGCCCGGAGCGGCGCCGCGCCCTCGCTCGCGACGTTGTAGACGAGCAGGTCATGCGAGCCGCAGCGGCACGTCGTCTTCCAGAAGTCGTCCACCGGGACGATGCGCGAGTAATGGCCCTTGCAGCCACGGCAGAAGAACTCGACGTCGGCGGCCTGCGTGGGCCCGAGTCGCTCGCTCAGGCGCCGCGGGCGGCGTTCGGTGCTGCGATGCATGTCACCGCTCCTTCTCGGGGGCGCTTGCTCGCGCCCATCCTACGCGCGCCCGGGGCCACGGACGCTTGCGGCCAATGCGCGGTGGCTTTCAGTCCCCTATCACAGCGCGGCGCGGCCGGGGAGCGTGGTAGGCTGCGATCAATGAAGTCCCCGTCAGCACGAAAACAGCTTCACGCGACGACCGACGAGCGTGAGCGCGCGTACCTCGTGGGCGTGCAACGGAGCGCCGAGCGCGAGCGCTGGCGCGCGGCATCGTCGCTCCAGGAGCTGGCGGAGCTCGCGCGAACGGCCGGCGCGGAAGTCGCCGGGATGACGCTGCAACGGCTCGACGCGCCGCATCCGGCGACGTACGTCGGCAAGGGCAAGCTCGACGAGATCAAGTCGCGCCGTGGACGCAGCGAAGCCGACGGCGGCGGCTACACGATGGTGATCTTCGACGACGAGCTCTCGCCGTCGCAACAGAAGAACATCGAGGACGCGCTCGGCGTCAAGGTGCTCGACCGGACGGCGCTCATCCTGGACATCTTTGCGATGCGCGCGCGCACGAAAGAGGGCCGACTGCAGGTGGACCTCGCCCAGACCGAATATCTGTTGCCGCGGCTGAAGGGGCAGTGGTCGCACCTGGAGCGCCTGGGCGGACGCAGTGGCTCACCCGGTGCCATTGGCGTGCGCGGCCCCGGCGAGACCCAGATCGAGACCGACCGGCGCATCGCGAGGCGCAAGATCCAGAAGCTGAAGGAGCAGATCGAAGACATCCGTCAGCAGCGGGCGCTGTACCGACGCCGGCGCCAGCGGGACGGCATTCCGGTCATCGCACTTGTGGGCTACACGAACGCCGGCAAGAGCACGCTCATGCGGGCGCTGACGCGCGACCGCGAGGTGTTCGTGCAGGACCAGCTCTTCGCGACGCTCGACCCGCTCACGCGGCGCGTGTACCTGGACGAGACACACCCGGCGCTGCTCACCGACACCGTGGGCTTCATCCAGAAGCTACCGACGCAGCTCGTCGCGGCGTTCCGCGCGACGCTCGAGGAGCTCTCGGATGCGTCGGTGCTGCTGCACGTCGTCGACATGACCCATCCGGATGCGGCGGGGCAGGCGGCGACGGTGGAAGAGACGTTGCGCGACCTCGGGCTCGCCGACAAGCCGCGGATCACGGCGCTCAACAAGATCGACCTCCTGCCCGGCCTCGACGGTGCGGCGGCGGACCCGGCCGAGACGGCGGCGATCATGTCCTCGTCGACGGCCGGGATCCCCGACGCCGTCCTCATATCCGCGGAACGGCGGTGGGGTTTGGACGAACTACGCGCGCGCCTGATCGATGTCCTCGACCGGGTCGGTGTGGAGCGCGCAGCCGTGGCCGCCGCCACGAGCTAACGGCGCATCACGCCGGGCGACGCGGACTATACTGCCTCGTCATCCCCACACCGGCCAGGTGAGCGCCGCCATGACCATCGGCACCCTTCCCCACGGCACTGTGACGCGCAGCGTGGTACGCGAGCTGCGGCGTGCCCTGGGGGGCGAGCGGGTCATCGCCACGCCCGAGGAGCTCATCGCCTACGAGTACGACGGCACGATCGAGCGGGGGAAGCCCCAGGTGGTCGTGTTTCCGGAGAACACGGAGCAGGTGTCGGCCGCAGTCCGCATCGCGCGCGGGCACGACGTCCCGGTCGTGCCGCGTGGCGCCGGGACGGGGCTCAGCGGGGGCGCGGTCGCTGCGATCGGCGGTGTGGTCGTGGCGCTGACGCGCATGAAGCGGATCATCGAGGTCGACGTGGTCAATCAGATCGCGGTCGTCGAGCCGGGCGTCGTCAACCTCGACCTCAGCCGCGCGGTGGCGCCGCACGGGCTGTACTACGCGCCGGACCCATCGAGCCAGCGGGCCTGCACGATCGGGGGCAACATCGCCGAGAACGCCGGCGGCCCGCACTGTCTTGCTTATGGCGCGACGACGAATCACGTGCTCGGCCTCGAGCTCGTGCTGGCCGATGGCTCGATCGTCGCTGTAGGCGGACGCTCCCGGGAGGTCCCCGGCTACGACCTCGTCGGCGCCGTCGTTGGCTCGGAGGGCACGCTGGCGATCGTGACGAAGGCGACCGTGCGGCTGATGCGCCTGCCCGAATCGACGCGGACGCTGCTGGCGATCTTCGACCACATCGACGACGCCAGCGAGAGCGTCTCGGCGATCATCGCGGCCGGCATGCTGCCCTCGGCGATCGAGATGATCGACCGCCAGGTGATCGCCGCCGTCGAGCCGGTCATCAACGCGGGCTTCCCGCTGGATGCCGAAGCGGTGCTCCTGATCGAGGTCGACGGCCTCGAAGAGGCGACGGCGGAAGACGCCGGAGCGATCGAGCAGCTGTGCACGGAGCGTGGGGCGCGGGAGGTGCGGGTCGCTGTCGATGCGCGGGACCGCGAGCGGCTCTGGGCGGGCCGCAAGACGTCAATCAGCGCGCTTGGCCGCATGTACCCGAACTACTATGTACTGGACGGGGTCGTCCCGCGGACGAAGCTCGTCGGCGTCGTCCGCGCTACCTACGAGATCGCCGCGCGTCACGGGCTGGCGGTGGCCAACGTGTTCCACGCGGGTGACGGCAACCTCCACCCGAACCTGCTGTTCGATGGGCGGGCGCCAGGCGCGACAGCCCGGGTGCTCGCCGCTGGCGCCGAGATGATGCGCGCCTGCGTCGAAGCGGGCGGCACGATCACGGGCGAACACGGCGTTGGCCTCGAGAAACGCGACTTCCTCACCTGGGTGTACGACCAGTCCGACCTGGCCGCGATGCGCAAGCTGAAGGCTGCGTTCGGCGCGGGCGAGCTCTACAACCCGTGCAAGGCGTTCCCGACGTCGCGCGGATGCGGGGAACTGCGCGAGGGTGAGATTGCCCGGGCGATGGCGGCGGCCGGCGGTGACGCGTATGTCTGATGCGGGGAGCGCCGTTATCGCTTCGGATCGGCTGCACGAGCCATTCGGGCGCTACGCCGTGGATGGTGTGCGCCCGTCTCAGGTGTGGGCGATCCACGATGCCGGCGAACTGGGCGCCGCCCTAGCCGAAGCGTCAAAAGGGCGTCGGGCTGTCATCCCGCACGGCGCCGGGATCCACGTCGCGCTCGGCAACCCGCCCGCACGCTATGACATCGCCCTCGACCTCGCTCCCTTCGCGGGCGTCATCGAGTACGAGCCGGACGACCTCACGATCGCGGTGCGTGCTGGCACCCCACTGGCCGAGGTGCAGTCGCTCCTTGCCGAGCGGCGGCTGTTGCTGCCGCTGGACCCGCCGGGCGCCGACCGCTGCACCGTTGGCGGGATGCTCGCGACGGCGCTGACCGGCCCGTTGCGCCACGGCTACGGCACGGCACGCGACTGGGTCATCGGCATGCGCGTGGCGCTCGCCGACGGCACGTTGGCGAAGTCTGGCGGACGGGTCGTCAAGAACGTCACCGGCTACGACATGCACAAGCTGCACATCGGCGCGCTCGGCACCCTCGGCGTGATCGCAGAGGTCACCTTCAAACTTGCACCGTTGCCGCGTGTGGAGCGTACGCTGGGTATCGCCGCCCCAACCGCAACGGCGGTCTGTGCACTCGCAGCCGCGGCACAGCGCGGCGGGTTGCCGCTCATGGCCGCGGAGGCGCTCGCCCCTCCGGCGGCGAACGCGCTCGCCGGACTGCACGGCTGGGCGCTCGTGCTGCGGGTCGCTGGCGGACCGAACGCGGTCGAGCGCGCAGTGCGTGAGGTGCACGGCCTCGCGGATCGGAGCGACGCGACGACCGCCCACGACATCGACGTCGCGACATTCGACGCTGGCTGGCGTGCAGCCTTCCGTCCGGACGGCCTCGCCGTCCGCATTTCGGTGCGGCCATCGCATGTCGGACGGGTGCTCGAAGCGGTGGACCGTCGGCTTGCCGGGCACGGTGCGCAGGTCGCGGCGACCGTCAGCGCTGGCGTCGTGCGCGTCGTAGCCGCGTCGGCGGACGAGGCGACGGCGCCGCACCTCCTGGCCACGCTGCGCGATGTCACGGCGCACGCCGGCGCAACCATCGTCATCGATGCCGCCCCGCGCGGCGCCAAGGCGGGGATCGACGTCTTCGGCGAGCCCCGGCAGGACTGGGAGATCATGCGGCGCCTGAAGGACGAGTTTGACCCGGTGCGCATCCTCGCACCGGGCCGTTACCTGGGGCGACTGTGACCATGAGAAGCACGGCGGACGCCGCCGCGGCCTCGGCGCCGGGCGCGAGATCTTCAAGCGTGGTACCGCACGACGTCCGCGAGGACATCGCCCGCTGCGTACACTGCGGATTCTGCCTCCAGGCCTGCCCGACTTACCTGGAGCTCGGGATGGAGACGGACTCACCGCGCGGCCGCATCGCCCTCATTGACGCGATGACGAGCGGCCGCGCGGCGCCGACAGCGCCGCTGCTTGCGCACCTCGATGCCTGCCTCCAATGCCGTGCCTGCGAAAGCGCCTGCCCGTCGGCGGTCCCGTTCGGGCGCATCATGGAGGACGCACGCGGGCGGGTGGTCGAGTCTGCGCAGGCGCCGCTGGCGTGGAAGCTGCGGACGCGAGTGCTCAGGGAGCTCCTGCCGCACCGGTCAAGGATGTCGGTCGTGGCGGGCCTTGGCCGTACATACCAGCGTTCGCGCACGGGGCGGGCGGTGCGCGCGGCGGTCAGACGCCTCCTCCCGCCGGTCGCGCGGATCGAGGAGGCGTTGCCCCGGCTGTCGCCGGAGCCGTTCCGTATGCCAGCGCAGCCGCCGGGCCTCACGCGCACACTGGCGCTGCTTACCGGCTGCGTCATGCCGCACATGTATCCGCGCACGCACGAGGCGACCGTACGCGTGCTGAACCGGCTCGGCTACCGCGTCGTCGCTCCCGAACAACAGACGTGCTGCGGGGCGCTCAGCTTGCACGCCGGCGACCGCCGGACCGCGCGCGACCTTGCGAGGAGGAACGTCAACGCCTTCCTCGCGTCCGGCGCCGAAGCGGTGATCGTTAATGCCGCCGGCTGCGGCTCGACGATGAAGGAGTACGCGGACATCCTCACGGATGATCCCTCCTGCGCGACGGCGGCGCGCCAGCTGAGTGCGCGGACATACGACGTCCTGGAGTTCGTCGCATCGCATGCGTTGCCGCCGCTCGGCCGCGTCGATGCCACGGTGACGCTTCAGGACTCATGCCACCTCGCGCACGCGCAAGGGATCACAGAGGCGCCGCGCGCCCTGCTGCGAGCGATCCCCGGTGTCGAGCTACGTGAGATGGCGGCGCCGGACCGCTGCTGCGGGAGCGCCGGCATCTACAGCCTCGTCCAGCGCGACCTCTCAACCCGCCTGCTGCGTTCGAAGATGGATGACGTCGCCCGCACGGGCGCGTCGGTCATTGCGACCGCGAACCCTGGCTGCATGGCGCAGCTCGAGGCGGGCACACGGGGGCGTGCCCTCAGTGTCCGCGTCGTTCACGTGATCGAGCTGCTTGACGAGGCGATGCAGCGCGCCGACTAGATCGCGATGCCGAGCCGTTGCCGGACGAGGTCGCGTAACGGCCGTTCCGAACGCGCGCCGTAGTGGCAGATCACCTCGGCGGCGCATAACGCGCCGAGTTGGCCGGAGAGGGCGAGATCGTGCCCGTGCGTGAGGCCATAGAGAACGCCGGCGGCGAAGAGGTCGCCGGCACCGGTCGTATCGACGACGGGCCCGATGCGCTCGGCGTCGACGATGTGGACCTCGCCGGCCCCGAGGATGACGGCTCCCTTCTCGCTGCGCGTGAGCGCGGCGACCTCGCAGTGGCCGACGACATGCTGGAGGGCGTCGTCAAACCGGTGGACCTGGTACAGCGCGGTGATCTCCGCCTCGTTGGCGAAGAGCACGTCGACGTGGTGCTCGACCAGATCGAGGAATTCCTGGCGGTGGCGGTCGACGCAGAAGCGGTCGGACAGGGTAAGCGCGACGCGGCGGCCGGCGTGGTGTGCGACCCGCGCGGCCTTCAGGAAGGCTTCCTTGGCGCGCGGCGGGTCCCACAGGTAGCCCTCAAGGTAGGTGACCGCGCTGGATGCGATCAGCGTTTCGTCCACATCCTCCGGCCCGAGCTCGACCGCGGCGCCGAGGAGCGTCTGCATGGTGCGCTGCGCGTCCGGCGTGACCGCGATGAGCGAGCGGCCCGTCGGTGGACCGGAGGCGAGGGCCGGGACGTCGAACGCGACGCCGGCGGCGCGGAGGTCGTGCGCGAAGACGCGACCGAGCTGGTCATCTCTCACCTTGCCGATGTACGCGGCGCGGCCGCCGAGCGAGGCGATGCCAGCGACGGTGTTCGCGGCGGAGCCGCCCGAGGACTCGATGGCGGGCGGCAGGTCACCATAGATCCGCTCGGCGGCTTCCGGGTCGACGAGCAGCATCGTCCCCTTTTCGAGCCCGTGCAGGGCGACCCAGGCGTCATCTACCTCGGCGATGACGTCAACGAGTGCGTTGCCGATCGCTGTCACATCGAACCGTAGCTCTGGCACGCTGCCTCCGTGTCTGCCGGTGACATGTCAGTGTCTCCGCTCGCAGGCGGTCGTGGTAGCATCGCCGGGATGTCCCGCTACGCGCGCGTCGTCGCCGGCGGCCTGGTGGCCCTCTGCCTGGCGGCCTGCTCGTCGGGCGGCTTCCCCGCCGCCTCGTCACCAAGCAGCGGCTCCACCGTCGCGAGCGAGCCGCCCCGTCCGCCTGCGGCGACCGAGCGCGCGCCCGCTTCGCCGACACCGTCACGGCCGCGTTGCGAGCCGCCGTATCCGCGGCTTCCGTCCACGGCCACGCCCGTGCTGTGCGTCGACCCGGCCGGGATGCAGGCGGCGCGCGTCAAACGCATCGTCGATGGAGACACCTTGCACGTTGAGGTTAACGGGCGCGAGGAGACGGTGCGGCTCTACGGCGTGGACACGCCCGAGCGCGGGGAACCGTGCTTCGCAGCGGCGGCGGCGCGCCTCGGGCAACTCGCCTCTGGCGAGGTGCGCCTCCAGCCTGACGCGCGCGACCGCGACCGCTTCGGCCGGCTCCTCCGTTACGTCTACACGCCGGACGGGCTCAGCATCGATGCCGAGCTTGTAGCCGAGGGGCTCGGACACGCCTGGCGTGCGGACGGCGCGCTACGGGACGCGATCCTCGCCCTCGAGCAGCAGTCGGCCGCGAGCGCCACGGGCTGCCTGTGGACGAGCGGCAGGTGACGTCGCCGCGCCCTTCAGTTACGCTTGTGCGGCGGAAGTAAAGGAGTAGCCGTATGTACAGATTCATCATTGGCACAGCGCTCGCGCTCGTCTTTGTCGCGTTTGTCGCGGCATGCGGAGGGAGCGACAAGAAGACGGTCAGCATCCCGGGAGGAAACGGCGAGGTCTCGACGAGCAACAAGCTGCCCGACAACTTCCCCGATGACTTCCCTATCTACAAGGGCGCAAAGGTCACCGGCAGTATCCGTGGCACGCAGGACAACCAGGAGGGATTCTTCGTCAACTGGGAGACGGGTGACAGCGTCGATGACGTGACGAATTTCTACAAAGACAAGTTTGCGAGCGGGCCGTGGAAATCAAGCGGCACGTTCAACTCCAATGGCACCACAATCTACACGGTTGAGAACACAGCCTCCTCGAAGGTTGCCTCGCTGACGATCGGGCGCCAGGACAACAAGACGAACATCGCCGTCTTCCTCGGCGATACCAGCTCCACGAGCTCGGGCGGCGACAACACGACCGGCTCGTCGAACGACAGCAGACCCACCGCCACGCCGCAGTCCAACGACAGCGGGTCGAACGGCGGTAGCAGCACCACGCTGCCTCCTGAAGCGAAATTGCCAACCGACTTCCCGACGGACCGCGTGCCGCTGCCGAGCGGCGTGCGCATCACCAGCGCGTCGTCGTTTGGTAGCGGCGGCCAGCAGACCTACTTCATCGAGGTGTACACGAAGGACTCGCCCGAGAAGCTCGCCGACGCACTCGACGCGGCGCTCACCGGGAAGGGCTGGAAGCTGACGTTCACCGGCAGTTCGAACGGCGCATATACGGCGACCTACAGCGGCAGTGATGAGACGAAGAACGAGGCGGTGATCTTCGCCACCGAGGACAGCGACGTCTCCGGCTACACGAAGGCAGGGATCACGGTCACCGTTGTGAAGCAGTAAGGTAGGGCGACGCGGGTCCGGGAGCAGGCGCTTGAAGCGCCTGCTCCCGGCTTGTCCGCGTCCGCTTCGCTGATATAGTGAATTGCCGCACAATCGCCCCCGATCATGCTTGACAACGAAGCGACCCTCGAGATCCAGCACCTCATCCGCGATTTCAAGCCCGCGGATGGCGACCTGCTCGGCGCGCTCCACGCCGTCCAGCACCGGTACGGCTACGTGCCGAAGATCGCCATGCGCATCGTCGCCCGGCAGCTCCGGCTGAGCGAGGCCAAGGTCTACGGGGCCGCGACGTTCTACAGCGAGTTCAGGCTGTCGCCGCCGCCGGAGACGTTGATCAGCTGGTGCAGCGGCCCGACCTGCCGGTTGAAGGGCGGCGACCGCATCCGGAAGGTCCTCGAGGCCGAGCTCGGCATCGGCATGGGCGAAAGCACCGAAGACCATCGCGTCGGCCTGCACCTCGGCCAGTGCAACGGCACGTGCGAACACGCCGCACAGGTGTGGGTCAACGGCAAGGTGACAGGCCCGCTCGACGCCGCGGAAACGGTCCGCCTCGTGCGGTCGTTGCGCGGGAACCCGGCGGCCGACAGCCCTGGTGCGGGCGAATGACGACGCTCGGCGAGCTGCGGGCGCGGGCAGACGCGGTCTGGCAAGCGGTCGAGCGGCCAGTGCGGCCGCTGTTCGTGGTTTCCATGAACACGTCCTCGATCGCGTCCGGCGCTCGGCTGACGATCGAGGCGCTGCGGCGTCTGGCCGAAGCGGGTGCTGGCTTCGACGTGGTGCAGACGGGGGACACCGGCCTCGCCTGGGCTGAACCGATCGTCGAGGTCCGCAAACCCGACGGGCTGCGCATCCTCTACGGGAACGTCACCGCCGATCGCGCCGAAGCGTTCGCACGCGCGGCGGCGGCCGGCGTGGCGTCCGAGTTCGCCATCGGTACGATCTCCGGGTCGGTGCCCGGCGTGCCGCCGCTCGACGAACATCCCTGGATGCGCGGCCAGGTGCGCTGGCTGATGGCGAACTGCGGCGTTATCGACCCGGACTCGCTCGAACACGCGGTCGCGCGCGGCGCGTATGCGTCATTCGTCGAGGCGACGACGATGTCGCGGGATGAGCTGATCGACGTCGTGAAGGGCTCGACGCTGCGCGGGCATTCGGGATCGTTCTTCTCGACCGGCACGAAGTGGCAGTTTCTCAAGGACGCCAATCGCGAGCCGAAGTACCTGGTCTGCAACGCCGACGAGGGCGACCCGGGCGCGTGGGTGAACCGCGTGGTGATGGAGTCCGACCCGCATATGCTCCTCGAGGGCATGCTCATCGGCGCGTATGCGACAGGCGCCACGCACGGCTGGATCTACATCCGCGACGAGTATCCACTCGCGATCGAGCGGGTCGAGCGCGCGATCGCCCAGGCGACCGAGGCCGGGATCCTGGGCGAGGACGCGCTCGGGACGGGCGTGCGCTTCACCGCGGAGGTGGTCCGCGGGGCGGGCGCCTACGTCTGCGGCGACGAGACGGGCCTGATCTCGTCGGTGAACGACGAGCGCGGTATGCCGCGCATCAAACCACCGTTCCCGGCGCAGAGCGGCGTGCTTGGCATGCCGACGAACGTCAACAATGTCGAGACCTACGCCTGCGTGACGGTGCTGCTGCGGGTGGGGGCGGACACCTACAGCACCGTTGGCACGGAGGCGAACCGCGGCACAAAGATGTTCACCGTGTCCGGCGCATGCGCCAAGACGGGTTGCCTCGAGGTGCCGTTCGGCACGAAGGTCGCCGAGGTGCTTGCGATGGCGGGCGGCATCGGGGGAGGGCGCCAGTTCAAGGCGCTGCAGCAGGGCGGGCCGCTCTCGGGCCTCCTGCCGGCGCACATCGCGGCCGACCTGGCGCTCGAGCCCGAGCCATTCCGGGCGCTGGGCGTCGGTATGGGCGGCGGCGGGCTGATCTTCCTGGACGACACGCACTGCGTCATCGACCTCAACATCATGATGGCGCACTTTCTCGAGGACGAATCCTGCGGACGGTGCACGACGTGCCGCGGCGGCAACCAGCGGATGGTCGAGATCTTCGAGCGGACGGCGCGCGGCGAGGCGGACCCCGACGACATCCCGCGCCTGCGCTCACTCGATGCCTCGATGCAGTACTCCAACTGCTTCCACGGCACGCTCTCGCCGACGATCATGCGCAACACGCTCGAGCACTTCCGCGACGAGTACGACGCGCACGCGCTGGAGCACCGCTGCCCGACGAAGGTCTGCGCCGGGCTGATCCGCTACCGGGTGGCGTCACAGTCGCCCGCCGTCGCCGTTGCCGCGGCGATCTGCCCAACGGGTGCGATCGTGGCGGCAGCGGCCGAGGCGTGGCAGGTCGACGACGCGAAGTGCATCCGCTGCAACGCTTGCCGGGACGTCGCGGCGGCCGACATCGTCGTCGAGGACCGCTATGCCGACGTCGTCCCGCTGCGGACGATCGCGCCCGCGGACGTCGCCCGCGCCGGTTAACGCGGGTCGTATACCGACTTCTCACGGGCAGCCATGGTGCGGCGATTAGAACAGGTTTTCTAATTACCGTCAATACCCCTTGTCAAACGGAATTGCACCACCGATGCGGTGTTGCCGATACACCCACATGGACGCCGGCGGACCCTCGGATCAGGCCCGCATGCTCGCCCGCCTCAGGCGCTGGCTGTGGGTCTCGCGCGGCCTCGGCGTGCTGCTCGCCCTCGCCGTCGGTGGCACGAGCCTCTACATCCACCGCGCCGACCCGACGTCCACCGCCTCCGTGGTCCAGCTCGTGGAGACGGTCGTCGCGCTGGCGGCGTTCGTCGGCCTCGCGACGGTCACACGCCGGATGCACGCGGGCATGCTCGAACGCAGCCTCGCCGACGTGACATCGCTGTCGGAGCAGCTGCGCGACCTGGCTGAGCGCGACCCGCTCACGGGGCTGTACAACCTGCGGGCGTTCTATCGCCGGCTCGACGACGCCCTCGCTTACTCGGAGGAGGCCGGCACGCCGGTGGCACTCGTCATCGCCGACCTCGACGACTTCAAGCCGATCAACGACACGTATGGCCACCGCTTCGGCGACGAGGTGTTGCAGGCGATGGCGCAAGTGCTCCGCGAGCACCTGCCCGCGGGGGCATTCGCCGCGCGGCCGGGAGGCGACGAGTTCGCGATCGTCCTGCCGCGGCTTGGCCGCGATGCCGTGATGGCGTTCCTCGATCGCGTCGCGTCGGCGCTCTCAGCGCTCGAGGTCGAAGGCCGGCAGGTGCCGGCAATGGCGAGCTTCGGCGCTGCGGTGTACCCGGCCGACGCGCGCTCGGCGAGCGACCTCTTCGCCGCCGCCGACGCCGGGATGTACGACGAGAAGCGACGGCGCAAGCGGTACGCCCGCGCCGCGGCCTGATCAGGCGGCGAGCACGGTGCCAGCCGCTGCCTCGAGCACGTCCACCAGCAACTCGCGCCAACGGCCACCGGCCGCCGCGACGTCGATGCGCACCTGATTGTGACCCACGCTGACGATGCCGCTGCGATCGAGCTCATGCCGTGCGCGGGGCGCCATGTCGCGGAAGTCGCGCCCGGGCGCGGCGCGTACGACGAGCATCATCCGGCCACCAGCGCCATCCTCGCGAGACACAGAGACGACGCCGGCGCGCTCGGCGAGTTCGCGGACACGCACGCTGTACAGCAGGTTGCGGACCGGCGCCGGCGGCGGCCCGAAGCGGTCAAGTAGTTCGCGCTCGAGTTCGTCCGCGCGCTCGCCCGGCCGAGCCGTTGCGGCGTCATCGGCGCGGAGGGGGGCGGCCATGCGCTGATACAGCGCCAGGCGCAGGTTGAGGTCGGCAACGTAGGTTTCTGGGATGTATGCGGTGAGCGGCAGGTCGAGCGTCAGCGGCGGCGCGGCGGCCGGCGGCGGCGGCTCGCCACGCTGCGCGGCGCGCAGCGCCGCGACGGCATCGCCGAGCAGCTTCACGTAGAGGTCGAAGCCGACGGCGCCGATCTGGCCGCTCTGCTCGGCGCCAAGGAGGTTGCCGGCACCGCGGATCTCAAGGTCGCGCAGAGCGATCTGGAAGCCAGCGCCGAGCTCGGTGGCCTCGAAGATCGTCTGCAGGCGCTTCTGCGCGACCTCGCTGAGCGCCCGGTGCTTCTCATAGAGCAGGTAGGCGTATGCGCGCACGGCGCCGCGGCCGACACGGCCGCGAAGCTGGTAGAGCTGCGCCAGGCCGAAGCGGTCGGCGTTGTTGATGATGATCGTGTTGACGTTCGGGATATCGAGGCCCGACTCGATGATGGTGGTGCAGACAAGCACGTCCGCCGCGCCTGCGGTGAAGTCCAGCATCACCTGTTCGAGTTGATCTTCGGGCATCTGTCCGTGTCCGATGAGGATTCGGGCCTCGGGGACGAGGTCGCGCAGCTTTCGCGCAACGAGCTCGATGTTGTGGACGCGGTTGTGGACGAAGTACACCTGCCCGCCGCGCTCGAGCTCGCGCATCACGGCCTCGCGGACGAGGTGGTCGTCGAATTCGGTCACGTAGGTTTTGATGGGCAGGCGCTCCTCGGGAGGCGTCTCGATCGTCGACATGTCGCGGATGCCGGAGAGCGCCATGTTTAGCGTGCGCGGGATCGGGGTGGCCGTGAGCGTCAGCACGTCGACCTCCGCGCGCATCAGCTTGAGCCGCTCCTTGTGCGCGACGCCAAAGCGTTGCTCCTCGTCGATGATGACCAGGCCGAGGTCCTTGAACGAGACGTCCTTCTGCAGCAGGCGATGCGTGCCGATGACGATGTCGAGCGCGCCCGCGGCGGCGTCGGCGACGATGCGTCGCTGGTCGCGGTCGCTCCTGAAGCGCGAGAGCATCTCGATGCGCACGGGGAAGCCGGCGAGGCGCTCGCGGAACGTCGCGAAGTGCTGCTGCGCGAGCACGGTTGTCGGTACGAGGACGGCGACCTGGCGGCCGTCCAGCACCGCCTTGAAGGCCGCGCGCACAGCGACCTCGGTCTTGCCATAGCCGACGTCGCCGCAGACGAGCCGGTCCATCGGCCGCGGGGACTCCATGTCGCGCTTCACGTCGCGGATCGCCGCCTGCTGGTCGGGCGTCTCGACGAACGGGAACGAGGCCTCGAGCTCGGTCTGCCAGGCGGTGTCCGGCGGAAAGGCGTGGCCTTGCGCGACCTCGCGGGCGGCGTAGAGTCGCAGCAGGTCCTTCGCGAGCTCGGCGACAGCCCGGCGGACCCGCGCCTTCGCGCGCGCCCACTCCTGGGTGCCGAGGCGCGTCAACGAGGGCCGGTGCTCGCTCGGGCCGATGTAGCGGCTGATGCGGTCGACCTGCTCGGTCGGCACGAAGAGCCGGTCGCCCTCGGCGTACTGCAGCTCGAGGTACTCGCGCTCGACGCCGTCGCTCTCCCGGCGGACGAGGCCGGCGAAGCGCGCGATGCCGTGCTCGATATGCACGACGTACTCGCCGGGCACGAGGTCGGCGAGGAAGGCGGAGCGCGGTCCGCGGCGCGGCGGCGGCCGCCGTTGCTTGCTGAAGCCGAACACCTCGGCGTCGGTGAGCAGCGTCAGCCCGCGGCCTTCCTCGCCGACGGTCCAGCCGTGCGGAAGGGCGCCGTGTACGACGGTGAGCGCGCCGCGGCCGAGCTCCGGTGTTGGCGGTGCATCCGTCTCGCGTGCGAAGACATCGTGCTCTTCGAGCAACTGGGCGAGGCGGCGCGACTGCGTCGAGACGACGACGACCTGCTGTCCACGGCGCAGCGCCTGCGTCAGCTCCTCGGCGAGCACCTTCAGCCGGCCGCCGTACGATGCGGCCGGCCCGAAGCGTAGCCGGACGGCGCCCGACCCCGCCTCGGCCGTGCCATCCCCGTCGCCCACAGCCCAGCGCGAGAGGTGCAGGCGCGGCATGTGGGACTGCAGCGCCGCATCGAGCTCGGGACGGCCGATGTACGGCGGCGGCATGCCGTGCGGCAGCTCGCCGCGCAACTCCAGGTCACGGCGCGCTTCGTCCGCCTGTTCGTCGCGCTCGCGCTGGACGGCGCTGATATCGGCTGGCTCGTCGAGGACGACGAGCGCACCGGCCGCGTGATCGAGCAGGCCACCGGCCGCCAGGAACGGCGCGAAGGTGTCGTCGCCGGCAAACGACCGGCCCTCGCGGAGCGCCGCGACGTCGCGCTCCCAGCGGTCACGCGCGGCGCCGCGGGGCATCGCCGAGACCTGGAGACGTCCGGCGAGTGCGCGCGCCCGCGCCGCGTCGGGCAGCCACTCACGCGCGGGCCTGAGGACGAGCTCGTCGCGCCGCTGCCGCGAACGCTGCGTCACCGGGTCGAAGGCGCGCAGGCTCTCCACCTGGTCGCCAAACAGCTCGACCCGCACGGGCGCGTCCTCCGACGGCGGCCAGAGGTCGATGATGCCACCGCGGCGGGCGATTTCGCCCGGCGCGGTGACTTCCGGCGCGAGGCGGTAGCCCGCGTCGTCGAGCGAGTGCAGCAGCTCGACGAGGCGCACGCGCTCACCGAGGCGGATCGTGGTCGAGGCGCGGGCAAGCTCGTCAGGGGTGATCGTGCGCTGGCTGACGGCCGCGGCGCAGGCGACGACGATCGGCGTGCCCTCCCCGGCCGCGAGTGCTGCGACGGCGTCCAGCCGGGCGCGCACGTCGTCCGGGTCGGGCGCGAGGCGCTCGTACGGCAGGGCGTCCCGTTGAGGGAACAGGAGCACGCGGCGGCCGGCGCCTTCGCCGAGCCATGCCCGCAGCTCGTCAGCGAGGGCGTCGGCTTGCTGCGGCCGGGCCGTGATGACGATGATGGGCCGGGAGGCGTCGCGCGCGAGCGTTGCAAGTACGGCGGCCTTCGCGCCATCGGCGACGCCCAGGGTCAGTGGTCCGGCGGCCGCCGCGATGCGCGAACGCAGATCCGGGAGGCGGGCAGCCTCGTCGATGGCTTCGAGCAGCGCCGACAGGTCCATGGTCCTCCGCGAGGCAGCACAAACGGAGGCTGATCGCGCGGACCAGCCCCTCGTGCGTCCATCCTAGCAAGAACTGAAGAGGCGGCTGCGAGGCGGTTACGCGTCGAGCAGCGCTGCTACGCCAGGCAGCGTCTTCCCTTCGAGCATCTCCAGCGAAGCGCCGCCGCCCGTGCTGACGTGCGCGTAGCGGCCGGCGAGGCCGAGCTCCTGCACGAGCGCGACGGTTTCGCCACCGCCGATGATCACCGTTGCCGACGACTCGGCGAGTAAGCGCGCGATCGCTTCCGATCCGTGCGCGAACCTCTCCCATTCGGCGACCCCGAGTGGCCCATTCCAGACGACCATCCTCGCGCTGGCGAGCTTCGCCTCGTAGTCCTCGACCGTGTGCGGACCGATGTCGAGGATCAGCCAGCCATCCGGGATCGCGTCGAGCGCGACGGTACGCGACTGCGCATCGGCGGCGAAGCGGTCGCCGACGACCGCATCGGAGGGCAGGCCGAGCGTCACGCCGCGCTCCTGGGCGCGCGTCATGATGCTTCGCGCTGTCTCGAGCTGGTCGTCCTCGACCAGCGAGGCGCCGACGTCGACGCCGCGCGCCTTGAGGAATGTGCTGGCCATCCCGCCGCCCACGAGCAGCACGTCAACTTTCTCGAGCAGGTGCTGCAGCACACCGATCTTCGAGCTGATCTTGGCGCCACCAATGATCGCGGCGAGCGGCCGCTGCGGGTCCGTTACTACCCGCCCGAGGTAATCGATCTCCTCCTCCATCAGGAAGCCCGCCACGGCGGGCAGGTACTTCGCGACGCCCGCGGTGGAGGCGTGCGCGCGGTGCGCTGTACCGAAGGCGTCGTTCACGTAGACATCGGCGAGCGACGCGAGCTGGCGCGCGAAGGCGTCGTCGTTCGCCTCCTCGCCAGGCTCAAAGCGCACGTTCTCGAGCATCACGACGTCGCCGGGTTGCGCGTGTTCGACTGTGTCGCGTGCCGAGGGGCCGACGACATCGACCGCGTACTGCACGGTGACGCCGAGCAGCTCAGACAGGCGCGTCGCCACGGGCAGCAGGCGCGCCGACTCGACGACCTTCCCGTCTGGCCGTCCGAGGTGCGAGACGAGGATGACGATCGCCTGATGGGCGCGCAGGTACTCGATGGTCGGGAGCGCCGCTCGGATGCGCGTGTCATCGAGGATGCGCCTCGTCTCCTTGTCGATGGGCACATTGAAGTCGACGCGCACCAGCACGCGCTTGCGGGTGACATCGATGTCGCGAATCGTCTTCTTGTTCATCAACGCTCCGGGCGCTCGGGTTGCCTTCTGTATACGTGAGCGCGGGCGCTGGGGCACGTCCGGCGCTGCTGCCCCGTGCGTTACTGCGTGGGCTATGCCGCGCGGCGGTCGCGGAAGTCGGCCTCGAACGTCTGCCCGTCGGTCTCGGCCTCGATCCGCGCCACCTCGCCCTCGGACCAGAGCTGGAGGAAGGCGTCCACGGAGCGGGGACAGAGCTTTGTGCCGCGCATCTTCAGCAGCTCGGCCAGCGCCCGCTCGCGGGGCCAGGCCCGCTTGTACGGGCGGGCGCTGATCAACGCGTCATACACATCGGCGACCGCCACGACGCGTGCGGCGAGGGGGATCGCTTCGCCCACGAGGCCGAACGGATAGCCGGAGCCGTCCCAGCGCTCGTGGTGGTGGAGCGCCACCTCGCGGGGCAGCCCACCGAAGAGGCCGGCGCCGAGCAGCTCCGCGCCGAACTGGGGGTGCTTGCGCATCTCGCACCAGTCCTCCTCGGTCAGCTCGCCCGGCTTCGTGAGGATGTCGTCCGGGATCTTCAGCTTGCCGAGGTCGTGGACGATCGCCGCGTAGCCGATCGCCTCGACATCGGCGTCGTCGAAGCCGATGCGGCGCGCGATCGCCTCGCTGAGCGCGCCGATCCGCTGCAGATGGCGGCCGGTGTAGGGGTCGCGCGCCTCGGCGGCATAGGCCAGGCGCAGGATCGCCTCGCGGTGGGACTCCTTGAGGCTGGCGTACGAGACCGCGAGGTCGTGGTGCAGCTTCGCTACCTGGACGGACGGCGCGAGCTGCGCGGCGATCGCCCGCATCAAGGCGACGTCCTGATCGTCGAAGGCGTTCGGCCGCCGACTGGCGAAGTACATGAGGCCGTTGAGCTCGCCCTGCCACTGCACCGGGACGACGACCGCGAACTTTGTGCCACTTGCCAGCACGACCTCGCGGTACAGGTCGGGCACCTGGGTCACGGGGTCATCGAGGACGATCGGCTCGGTCAGCCCGGCGAGGAACTCGGTGACGCCGGGCTCCGTGAGCGCCGGCCGGAGCTGCAGCCAGATCTCGCGCGTCTCGTCGTCCTGCTCGCTGCCGTCGGGCTCGCGCCCGAAGTACTGGCGCAGGAACGGTCGCTGCCCGGTGGGGTCGGGCATGTCGAACGTCAGCATCTCGCAGTTCAGGACGTCGGCGATGCGACGGACGATGGCGTGCATGCGGTCCTCGAAGTCGCCATCACCGAACAGCAGGCCGCCGATGCCGGCGAGGGCCGAGAGCTGCTCGGCCTGGCGCCGCGCCCGGGCGAAGGTCTCCGCGTTGCCGATGGCAGCCGCCGCGAGGCCGGCGACGGCTTCGGCGAGCGATGTCGTCGGCGGCGCCGAGACGGCGTGGCGGGCGCCGAGGAGGAGCATGCCGGGGCGGGGCGTATCGATGGGTACCGAGAGCATCCACATGTCCTGCGGGAGCAGGCGACGGAACCGGTCGTCCCACACGCCGGAGGCGTGGACATCGTCGACGTAGATGGTGCGAGCACCGAGGAGGCCGCGCTCGCGGGCGCGTTCGTAGCACAGGGGCTCTGCCGCGAGCGCTCGGGCGAAGTCCACCGCGAGTTCGCGCTCGCGCGTGTAGTACGCGCGCACGGCCAGCGAGCCATCGTCATGCTGGAGCCAGAGCGAGCAGCCGTCGAGGTCGAGCGTCCTGCCGACGGCCTGCACGACGTTGGCGATCAGCTGCTGGGGGTCGAGGGAAGTGCCCATCGCCTTTGCGAGGGCGAAGAAGACATCCTGGGCGTGGCGTTCATCGGAACGCGAACCGCTGTCGACAAGGCGCGCCTTCGCCGCATACAGATTGCGGTCGGCCTGGGCGATGAGTTCCGGCACGTCATTGCCATCGCCGGGGTAGATGGCGAGACCGAATGCGGCCGTCACGGGAATGTGCCGGTTCTCGGGCAGCGCCCGGCTTGCGGCCTCACGGATTGCTTCCGCGACGTTCGTGGCCACGGCCTCGGCGTCGTCACGCGCCATGCCCGGCAGCATCAGCATGAACTCATCGCCGCCATATCGCGCGGCGACCCCTTGCCCCGCCACGGTCGCCCGCAGTGCGCTGCCGATCGCTGCGAGCACGCCATCGCCCGCCTGATGGCCGAAGCGGTCGTTCACCTCCTTGAAGTTGTTGAGGTCGAACATCACAACCGCGAGCGGCGTGCCCTCGATGCGCGCGGCATCAAGGGCACGTATGCCATGCTCGCGCAGCGCGCGGTAATTCTCGAGGCCGGTCAGCTCGTCGCGACGCGCCTGCATCTCCAGGTCAAGGACGTGCGCGCGTTCCCGGCTCAGCCGGTCGGCGCGGGCGTGCCACGCCAACTGGAACGCCGTGCCGGCGATGCACGCCGCGGTGACGACCTGGAACCAACGCGCCATCATCGACGACACGTCAGGCGAGGCGAACGCCCAGACGACCTGGGCCGCGACGGCGAGGCCAAAGGTCGCCGCGGCCGCGATGACCGCGACGCGCGATGACGGCGCAAGGTCCACGGAGCGTCGCAGCGGGATCCGGCGGGCTGCCACCCCCGGCTGACGAAGCATGGCATCTCCCCGGCCCTGGCGTAGGCCGTTATCTGTTTGTCGACCTCTTCGTATGCGGAATTCAGATGCCTACCCGAGGCGCAGCCGCCAGACGCCCTTGAAGCGGTCGTCTGCCATCTCGAGCGTCGCTTCCGCGTCTCCCGTCACGCCCTCGAAGTCACCCGTGCCGCCCTCGACGACGTATCCGACACGAAGCACCAAAAGGCCCTCGTCGGTTGACGCTTCCCCCGCACGGACCGATGTGACGGTCGCGAAGATCTCGCCTCGCTGTGCGCATGTCAACGTTATGTCGCCTTCCGGTGGCCGCACGTCGAGCCCCCGATTCCAGGTGACGAGCGCGCTGACTGTCCAGCCGCCGCCCTCCGCCTCGAGGGCAAGCGTCTGGGTGCCGTTGAGCAGCTCCTGCCGCTCGACGACATCTCCGTCGACCTCGATGTCCATCTCTCGCACGCCGTCATTGCAGGCGGTGGCGCGGCTCGGCGCAACCCCGCCGGACTCAGTCGGCGCCGAGGATGAGCGTACCGGTGGCGCTGAGGATGCCACCTGTGGCGTTGACGCAGGCGAGGCGCGCGTTGGGCACCTGGCGCGGACCACACTCGCCCCGCAGCTGGCGTACGGCCTCGATGAGGATGAACATGCCGTACATGCCGGGATGGGTGTAGGACAGGCCGCCGCCGTTCGTGTTCATCGGGAAGTCGCCGCCCGGTGCGGTGCGCTGGCCGGACACGAATGGCCCACCCTCGCCCTTCTTGCAGAACCCCAGCTCCTCGATGGTGACGAGTGCGGTGTAGGTGAACGAGTCGTAGACCTCGAGCACATCGATGTCGTGACGCGAAACGCCCGCCATCTCGAACGCCGCCTGACCGGAGTAGCGCGCGGGCGTCTGCGTCAGGTCTGGCATGCCGATGAGGGACTGGTGCGTGCTCGCCTCGCCGGATCCGAGCACCCAGACCGGCTTCTTCCTGAAGTCGCGGGCCCGCTCGGAGCCGACGACGACGACGGCGCCGCCGGCGTCGGTGACGAGGCAGCAGTCGTAAATGTGGAAGGGGTACGCGACCCAGCGGGACGCGAGCACGTCGTCGATCGTGAGGTCGTCGCGCATCATGGCACGAGGGTTGAGCTGCGCCCACTTGCGTGTCGCCACGGCGATTTCGGCGAGCTGCTCGCTCGTCGTGCCGTACTCGTGCATGTGGCGCATCGCGGCCATCGCGTAGACGCTGGGCGGGCCGCCGACGCCAAACGGCATCTCGAACTGCGCCGATGGCAGCGTGGCGTCGAACATGAAGCCGCCGCCGCGTGGGCCGCGACGGTTGCGCGCGGAGAAGCCGGTCTCGCCGTGGGTGATCAGCGCAACGCTGCAGAGGCCGGCGTTGATGGCGGCTGCGGCATGTTCGACGTGGATGACGAACGACGAGCCGCCCGTCATCGTGCTGTCCGTATAGCGGGGGATGATGCCGAGGTACTCGCAGAGCTGCGTGCTTGCCATGCCGCCGATGCCGCAGGTGAACACGGCGTCGACCTCGGACTTGTCGATGCCGGCATCACGGAGGGCGTTCCGCGCCGCCTGGGCGTGCATCATGATCGGCGTCATGTGGGGCACGATGCCGATCTCGTCCGTCTCATCGGCACCGACAATGGCGACGCGGCCCTTGAGCGTCACGACGCCACCGGCCTGAACAACGGCAGCGTGATCTCGTCCGACACGTCCTCCCAGGTCACCTCGACCGGCATGTCACAGCGAAGGTTCTCCGGCATCGGCTCGATGCCGACGATGTTGGTCATCAGGCGCGGGCCTTCGTCGAGCTGGACGATCGCCGTGACATAGGGCGGCGTGAAGCCGGGCATCTGGGGGCGGAACTGGATGGCGAAGGTGTAGATGCGGCCGCGGCCGCCACACCGCCGCCATTCGATGTCCCAGGAGAAGCAGCGCGGGCAGAACTGGCGCGGGTAGAAGAAGAACTCATTGCACGCCGCGCAGTACGGCAGCAGCAGCTCGTGACGCTTGCAGGCGTCCCAGAATGGCTGCGTATCCGGCGAGGGGTATGGGACGGGGCGCTGCGGCGTCTGCGTCATCGGCTCCTGTTCGCCGCCAGCGGTCGGCGGCCGATGCCAATGCTACGCGGCGGCGACGTAACGCGACAGCGCGCGCGTCCCTGTTGACTGACGGCGCGTTTCGGCCTAGTATCGGCGCCAATCGATACTCCGCGATCGCCACGAGGGGGGAGCTGATGCCGCGCCGACTGTCCGCCGTCCTCGTCGCCACCGTTATGTGCATCGCCGCGCTGGCATCGGCGCGCGAGGCGCAGGCCGCCGTGTTCATCGGCTACGGACCGCCGATCACCGACGCGGCGAACATCCCCTGGACCTCGCAGGACAGCACGTGGCTCTCCGTGCGTGGCGCGGATACCGACGCATGGGACATCGCGAACCGCGCGGCGACGGGCACCTCGCAGCCAGCACAGGCGATCCATGACTTCCTGCGTTCCGGCGGCACCGTGTACCTGTTGATCCCCGGATACAACCCGCTCGGCAACTCCCTCTCACGCAGCGACTGGGAGGTGCCGATCGCCGACTATCTCGAGATGGCGAACAACGGCCGCGTGCTGATCATGGAGCTGGACTACTGGCGTACGAACATCGTCTACGGCTGGGCATTCGACGACGGCCAGAGCAGGGCACAGCGCTTCGCCAACAAAGCAAAGAGCGCCGGCGCCGGGCAGGTGATCATCTACGGACACTCGCTCGGCGCCGATGTCACCGGCCGGGTGACGCAGGACAATGCAAACGTTACGCGCGGCTACGGGTTCGGCATCCCCTGCTTCTCGAGCTGGGCGCCGAAGAACAAGGGCTACGCCTACTACGAAGGCTTCCACCGCATCAACAACGGCAAGTTCATCGTGTTCGACCGCAAGTCCGACCCGGCGTCCGCGCCGAACTGCGTCCTGGCGACGCTCGGCAACTGGTCGAGTAACTCCAGCCAGGTGCCCGGCCACGACTACCAGGAACTCGTCTACGACAACGACTTCCACCGCTACGTCAACAGCGACGGCAGCTGTCCGTGCCCGGCGACGAACTTCATGGCAAAGCTCGCCGCGTTCACCGCGAGCGGTGCGAACGAGGATGTCGCTTCGGGCACGACGTACGACTGGAACAAGACGGCCGCGGACTACCGAACCGCGAAGTTCATCGACGACAACGCGGCGACGCGCACGGGCACCTTCACGACGTACGCGAATGATGGCTTTAACAACAGCGTCCGCAGCGCGCCCGCAAACGGCACGACCGCGTCAGCGAGCGCAACCTGGCGCGCGGCGCTCGTCGCCGGCACGAAGTACGAGGCGCGCGCCTTCATCCCGGCGGTCACCGGCACGGCAACCGTCACCTACCGCATCTGCTACTCCGGGGGCTGCGCGACGCGACAGGTCAACCAGGGGTCGTATGCCGATGCCTGGGTATCGCTGGGGACGTACGTCTTCTCCGGCACGAGCGGCGATTACGTATACGTCGACAACGCGACGGGCACGTGCTGCACGCAGACCGTCGGTGTCGACGCGGTCGAGTTCGTGCCGAAGAGCCAGTGAGGGCCTCGCGGGCAGTGGCGCGAGCGCGTCAGGGCACGAGGACGATTTTGCCGAACTGCTCGCGATGCAACAGCCGCGTGATGGCCTGGCGGGCATCAGCGAGCGGGTACACGCGGTCGACGACGGCGCGTAGCCGGCCGTCTTCGAAGCACGGCAGGTAGCGCAGCAGCTCCGCCTTCGTGCCCATGAATGAGCCGTAGATCGTCTGCTGGGCGAGGAAGAAGCGGGTGACGTTGAGCGTCGCGTCCTGGCCGGACGTCGCGCCGCAGGTGACGACGCGGCCGTTGCGCGCCAGCGCCCGGACGCTCTTCTCGAAGATCTCCGTGCCGACGTTCTCGACGACCATGTCGACGCCGCGCCCACCCGTAAGGCGGCGCGCCTCCTCGGCGAGGTCGTGCGTCGTGTAGTTGATGACCTCGTCGGCGCCGAGCTGCCGTGCTTTCTCGAGCTTGGGATCCGACCCTGCGCTAGCGATGACGTGGGCGTCGTGGAGCTTCGCGACCTGGATCGCCGCGACGCCGACACCGCTGCCGGCGGCGTTCACGAGCACCGTCTCGCCGTAGCGGAGCTGCGCACGCGTCAGGATCATGTGCAACGCGGTCGTGAAGACGAGCGGGACCGACGCCGCCTCTTCGAACGAGAGCGCCTTCGGCTTTGGCGCGATGTTCGCGGCCGGCACGGCCACGTACTCGGCCATGCCGCCGTCGCGGCCCTGACCGAGCAGATGGTAGCGGGGGCAGAGATTGTCCTCGCCGCCCAGGCAGGCCTCGCATCGCCCGCAACTGACGCCGGGGTGGAGCAGCACCTCGTCGCCCTCCCGCGGGCCCTCGACGCCCGCACCGATGCCGGCGACGACCCCGGCGACGTCCGACCCGAGGATGCGTGGCGGCTGGCTGCGGCCCGCGGGCATCTTCGCGGCCCACGCTTCGAGGTGGTTGAGCGCCACCGCGCGCACCCGCACGAGCACCTCGCCCGCACCGGGGGATGGGTCGGGCGCGTCCTCGTAGACGTAGCCCTCGACGCTGCCTGGTTCGTGGAGACGGACCGCCTTCATGGCACCGGATACGATACCGGCGGCCGGCACGAGGCGCGACCGGCAGCGAGGGGAGGCAGATGCCGGGAGAGACGACCAGGCGCGGCCGCAGCCAGCCGACCGCGCGGGCCGGCGACGCCGCCACCACCGGCGCGCCCGCCCGCAATCAGCCGCTGCTCGCGCCGGAACAGCTCGCCGACCGGCTCGGCGAGTTCTACGAGGCGGTCGCGCAGTACAACGACGGCTACTGGTTCGAGGCGCACGAGACGCTGGAGGACCTCTGGCTCGTCACGCCATGGCCAGAGCGTCAGTTTTTCCAGGGCATCATCCAACTGGCCGCCGCGTTCGTGCACTTCGCCCGCGGCGACTACGAAGGCATCTTGAAGCTGCTCGATGCGGCCGCTGAGAAGCTGGAGGGATTTCGTCCGACCCAGTTCGGCGTCGACGTCGACGCGCTGCTCGGCGAGATGGCGAGGGCGCGCGCCGAGCTCGCCGCGCTGGGCCCGGGGGCCTTGCGGCAATGGGATGAGCGGCGTGTGCCGCGCATTCGTCTCCAATCTTTGCCCAATCTTCCTCGAATAGAGTGAACGCGGGAGGGGCCTTATGAACATCTTGCTGGCCGAGGACGACCTTCGACTCGCCCGCGCCGTGCGGCGCGTGTTCGAAGACGAACTGCACAACGTCGAGCTCACGGGGGACGGGGCGACGGCGTTGAAGCTCGCGAAGGAGCGCGAGTTTGACGCGATGATCCTCGACGTCATGCTGCCGGAGATGGACGGCTTCGAAGTGTGCCGACGGATGCGCTCTACCGGCATCCAGACGCCGGTGCTCATGTTGACCGCGCGCACCGACGTGCAGGACCGCGTGCGCGGCCTCGATGCCGGCGCCGACGACTATCTCGTCAAGCCGTTCGCCGTCGCCGAACTGCTAGCGCGCGTGCGCGCGCTCGGCCGCCGCAAGGTGCGCGCGAACGGGCGCGGTGATAATCAGCTCCGTGCCGGCGACCTGACACTCGATATCTCACGCCACAGCGCCATCCGGGGCAACCGTGAGATCGAGCTGACCGTCAAGGAGTTCCAGCTCCTCGAGCTGCTGCTGCGTCACAAAGGACAGGTGCTGACGCGCTCGCAGATCCTCGACCACGTCTGGACCTATGACCGCGACTTCGCGAGCAACGTCGTCGATATCTATATCCATTACCTGCGCAACAAAATCGACAAGGGCTTCAAGCAGCCGATGATCCACACCATCCGCGGCGTCGGCTATATGCTGAAGGCCTGATGTTTGAGGCCCTTCGCTGGCGCCTGACCGCCTGGTACGTCGTCGCCTTCGCGGTCGTCTTCGCCGTCGTCGGCGTCATCGTCTTTCTGTGGGCGCGCCAGCGCCTGTCGCACGACGTTGACGCCGCTATCCGCAATGTCAGCGATAGCGCGCGACGCGTCGCCAGCGCCGACGGGCCTGACATCGCCGACAGCGAAGAACGCGTCCGCGACCAGCTCATCGAAGCGAATCTGAGTGGATCGGCGGATGTCTTCGTGCTGCTGCTCGGTCCCGACGGCCGGGTCGTCGCGAACCCGAGCGATGTGCCGCTCGTCGGGCTCCCCGATGTCGCTTCGGTCGAGCGCGCGCGTGCCGTCGGCGAAGACTGGCGCGAACACACGGCGTCCGATCAGGACCTACAGGTGCGCACCGTCTCGGTGTATGACCAGGACGGAAACCTGATCGGCTTCGTGCAGGCGGGGAAGTCGCTCGAGGAACGTGACCGCTCGTTGCGCACGCTCGTCCTCGTAATGGCCGGCGGCGGTCTCACCGGCGCCGTGCTCGCCACCGCGGGCGGCCTGTTCGTCGCCGGCATCGCGATCCGCCCCATCCGGCGCAGCTTCCTACGCCAGCGCGAGTTCGTCGCCGACGCGTCGCACGAACTGCGTACGCCGCTCGCAGTGATCCGAACGAATTCAGAATCACTCGCGATCGAGCGGCCCGACGACGAAGCGATCGCCGACATCGCGATGGAAGCGGCCTATATGTCGCGCCTCCTCGATGACCTGCTGATGCTCGCAGGTAGCGACCAGGAAGGTATCTTGCTCCAGCTCGCGACCGTCGACCTCGCCGGCCCCATGCAGGCCGCCGCACACGCCGGCGCGACGCTCGCCCGGAACGCTGGCCTCGAGTTTCGCGCTGACATCGAACGGCCGCTCTGGGCCGACGCCGACGAGGAGCGCGTGCGCGAGGTTGTGCTGATCCTGCTCGACAATGCCGTGAAGTACACGCGCGCGGGATCCGTGGAGTTGATCGCCCGGCGTGATGGGGACACGGCGCTGATCCGCGTCCGCGATACAGGGGTTGGCATCGGCCCTGAACACATCAAGCGCGTGTTCGACCGCTTCTACCGCGTGGACAAGGTGCGCTCACGGCAGCTGGGCGGCGCCGGCCTCGGCCTGTCGATCGCGCGCGAGATCGTCGACGCGCACGGCGGCACGATCGACGTCACCAGCACGCCCGGGGCCGGCACGACCGTCACCGTGCGCCTGCGGCTCACACGCGCGCAGGCGACCGCCATCGCCAGTCCGCACGCGAGCGAGGCGCTGTGACCGCTGGCGCTGTGGCGGAGCGCGTCGCCTCCGTGCGGGCGCGGATCGCCGCCGCGGCGCTGCGCGCCGGCCGCGTACCGTCCGACGTCCTGCTGATCGCGGTGTCGAAGACGCACCCACCCGCCGCCATCGCCGAAGCGATCGCAGCGGGCATCGACGCGATCGGCGAGAACCGGGTGCAGGAAGCGGCGCCGAAAATCGAGACGCTTCGGGCGTCGCACCCCGGCGTGCGCTGGCACCTGATCGGCCACCTGCAGCGCAACAAGGCGGCCGCGGCGGTGCAGCTCTTTGATATGCTGCACGGCGTCGATTCGGAGCCGCTCGCGAGAGCGATCAGCGCGCGGGCGACGCGCACGGTGCCCATTCTGCTCGAAGTGAATGTCGCCGGTGAAGCCACGAAGTTCGGCGTCCGCCCGCAGGACGCGGCACGCCTCGCCGAGCGGATCGGCGCCCTGCCGCACCTCGATCTCGAGGGGCTCATGACGGTCGCGCCGCAGGTCGACCATCCCGAGGAGGTACGGCCGGTGTTTCGGGCGCTCCGCGAATTGCGCGATGCCATCGGCCTGCGCGAGCTCTCCATGGGCATGACGGACGACTTCGAGATAGCGATCGACGAGGGCGCGACGATGGTGCGCATCGGCCGCGCCATCTTCGGCGAGCGCCGCGCTCACGCGCCCAGGGAGACGGCATGAAACTCGGCCTGATCGGCTGCGGGTTCATGGGTGAGGCGATGCTCAGCGCCACGATCGCGCGCGGCGTCGTGTCGCCGGACGACGTCGCTGTCGCCGAGATCAACGATGAGCGCTGCTCGCTGATCAACGGCAAGTACCGGGTCCGCGTGAGCAGCGACCCCGCCCCCGTCGTCGAAGGTGCCGAGGTCGTCGTCTTCGCCATCAAACCGCAGGAGTTCAACGCCGCCGCGCACGTCCTGCACGGCCGTTTCCGGCGCGACCAGACGATCGTCTCGATCATGGCCGGCGTCCCGATCGACAAGATCTCGCGCGGGCTCGCCCACGCCGCCATCGCGCGGGTCATGCCGAATACACCCGCCGCGATCGGCGAGGGGATGAGCGTGTGGACAGCAACGCCCGAGGTCGATGGGCCGGCGCGCGAGCAGGTCGCCGCGATCCTCGGCGCCCTCGGGCACGAGATCCACGTCGACGACGAGAGGTACCTCGACATGGCGACGGCGCTGTCCGGCAGCGGGCCCGGCTTTGTCTACATGCTCATCGAAGCGTTCATCGACGCCGGCGTCCACATCGGCTTCAAGCGCGAGGTCGCCGAGCGGCTGGCGTTGCAGACGTTCATCGGGTCGGCGAAGTACGCGGAGGCGACCGGCAAGCATCCGGCACAGCTCCGGAACGAAGTCACCTCGCCCGCCGGGACGACCGCGGCCGGCCTGCTCGCGCTTGAGGTTGCGGGCGTGCGCGGCGCGATCATCGACGCGATCGAAGCGGCGTACCGGCGCTCGCAGGAGCTGGGGGCGTAGTGTTGTTCGGCGGCGCCGGCTGCGTCGGCACGTCACCCGCGTCCGAGGTCGTGTGTGTGTTGTTCACCGTCCTGACGCTGGCGATCATCTTCCGCGCGCTCCTGTCGTGGTTCAACCTCGACCCGCGCAGCCCGCTCGTGCAGACCTTGAACGCGATCACGGATCCCATCCTCGAGCCGATCCGCAACGTCATGCCGAGGCTCGGCATGCTCGACCTCTCGCCGCTCGTCGCGGTGCTGCTGCTGCAGTTCGTGTCACAGGCGCTGCAGACGTTCCTCGGCTGAGGATGCCTTCGCGTCTCCTCTAGGCGTTCGTCCCAGCGGTGATGTCGCGGCGGCGGTAGACGATGAACGCCAGCGCAAGGAACGCGACGATGTACAGCGCGAGGATAACCGAGGCTTCCTCGACCGAATTCGAGCCGCGCTCCTGCAGGTCACGCGCCGACGGGCCGAACGTCGGCAGGCCGCGCGGCAGCTTGTTCTGGATCAGCACGACGTTGCGGTTGGCGCTGATCAGGTAGTTCGGCACCTGCTCCCAGCGGCCGCCGCCGATGCGCATGAGCCCGCTGATCAGCGGCTCGAGGAACGCCACGCCGAGGCCGGCGCCGACGCCGGCGAGCGTCGAGCGCCCGATGACCGCGGCCGCGAACGCGAGCGCGATGTACGGCGTCATCACGAACAGCGTGCGCCCGAGCGCGAGACCCTGATCCTTGAACCAGCCCGCCGTCACGAAATCGAACGTTGCGCCGCCGTAGTACTCGGTAATCACGGCGCTGTAGCCCATTGCGACCAGCACGGCCAGCACGGTCAGCCCGGCGATGATGCACCACACGACCACGAAGCGAGCAGTGACGAGGCGGAGTCGGCCGCTCGACGCGGTCGCCATCAGCCGCACCGTGCCCCACGCGTACTCGCTCCCCGCAGCGCCCGCGGCGAGGATGATCGCGAGCAAGGTCCCGAACGTCGCGACGATCTGGAGCGCGAACGGCACGCCCGCCTCCAGGAACAACCCCCTGCGTAGCTCCGAGTACGCGATACGAAAGCCCTCATCGTCGCGGAAGGTTCCAGCGCGGCCGCTGATGCTCCAGAGGACGGAGTACAGCAGGACGATCAAGGCGACGGTCAACACCGTGACAACCCATGTCATCATCCGCTTGCGCAGCTTGAAGAACTCGACGGCCATCAGGTGGCGGGTGCTCACGCGTGCAGCTCCTCACCGGTCAGCTCCAGAAACACGCTCTCGAGGTCGTTGTCCCACGGGCGCAGCTCCGAGACGAAGACGCCCTGCGCCACGAGGGCGCGGTTCAGCTCGGCGGCGCGTTCGGTCGGCACCTGCGCGCGCACATAACCGTCGACGCGCTCCGCGGCCGCCACGAACGGCACGCTGCCGAGCGCCCGTACGAGCGCCTCGTTGTCGTCGGCGCGCAGCCGCAGGTGTTGTCCCGCGCCGAGCAGGTCCCGCACCGTGCCCTGCGCGACGAGTCGCCCGCGCTTAACGATCGCCACGCGGTCGCTGACGGCCTGCACCTCGTGGAGGAGGTGGCTGCACAGGAAGACCGAGCGCCCCTCCCGAGCGAGCCGCGGGATCAGCTCGCGCACCTCCCGCGTGCCGGCCGGGTCAAGCCCGTTCGTCGGCTCGTCGAGGATGATCAGCTCAGGGTCGCGCAGCAGCGTCGAGGCGATGCCCAGCCGCTGTTTCATGCCCAGCGAGTAGTTCTTGTACGGGTCGCGGCCGCGCTCGCGCAGGCCAACGAGCTCGAGCATCTCGTCGATACGCGTGCGCGGCACATCGCCCAGCGCCATCGCGATGACGCGCAAGTTGTCGTAGCCGGAGAGGTAGGGGTAGAACGCGGGGGACTCGATGACGGCGCCGATGCGCCGCAGCGCGGGCCAGGGGTGCGTCGCCATGTCGCTGCCGAAGACGATGGCGCGTCCAGCGGTCGGCCGGATGAGGCCGAGCAGCATGCCGACGGTCGTGCTCTTCCCGGAACCGTTGGGGCCGAGAAAGCTGAAGACCTCGCCGGCGAACACCTGCAGATGCATGTCGGCGACGGCGGTGATGCGTCCGTACCGCTTCCACAGCCCTTCGGTCCGCAGGATCTCGTCGCCGGCCGCCACAGTCACCGCCCGATCGCATGCTAGCAGGCGGTCCGCACATCGTGTTGCGTCGACATGAGCAGCGGGCCAGGCGAGTCGGTTGAGGGGCAGCGCCCTGATTCGGTACGATTGGTCGCCGCGGGCGTGAGCCCGCGCTTCCTCTGTTCCCCGGTAGCTCAACGGTAGAGCGGGCGGCTGTTAACCGCTAGGTTGTAGGTTCGAATCCTGCCCGGGGAGCCAGTTACACCCCGCTCTGGGGAAAATCCGAACTTCTGCAGCGCCGCGCCCTTAACCACCTGGCGGGGCCATGGAGGTCGCGCGGCGCGCCCGTTCCTCCGGCGCTTCTCCGCCCCGGCTTGCCCTCCTCGCCCACCAGGAACCAGAAGGCCGCGACGCTGCCGGCGAGGATCGCCGCGTTGACGGGCTGGGCGACGAACTCCAGGGCGCGGCCGCCGGCCGGGACGCGGACCCACAGGGCCCCCTTGATATCGGCCGGGCGCGGCCGCCAGAGGTCCGGCTCGGCGTTGTTGTCGCCCTTGGTCACGAACCCGGACTCAGCGTCGCCGCCGACGATGCGGTGGATCACCTCGCCCTCCGGCACGCGGAAGGCGATGACGTCGCCGGCGTGATAGGCGTCCTGCTTACGGACGATGGCGAGGTCGTGCAGACGCAGGCCCGGCTCCATGCTGCGTCCGGCGACGATGACGTAGGACGCCGGGCCGCCCAGCGACGCCGGCCGCAGGAGCAGGAACCAGGCGGCCACGATGGACACGCACGCCAGCGCCGGCAGCGCCTTCAGGGCGATGGTTGCAGCGGCCTTCACACGCACCCGCTCCCCCTGGTCCCGCCCCGGATCTCCAGGGTTGCGGGGAGAAGGTTCGTGACACTGATGGGAGAGGTATCCTCCCAGCCGCACCGTTTTTCGTCGCCCGCAACCGGGCCGCTGGACGACTTGGGCTGGCCTGCCGCCGCCGCCGGGATGAGCTGCTGCACCTCTTCCAGCGTGAGCAAGGCGCACGCGTCGGCCGGAAGCTTGGCGCTGCCCGAGCCCTTGGTTGCCCCGGGCGTCGGCGCCGGCTTTGTCGCCGCAGGCGTGCCGGCCGCGTTCGTCGGGGGCGCGGCGGTGTTGGCGCTGCCGCCGCCCCCACCGCCGCAGGCCGCCGCCAGGGCGGCGATCAGTGCCAACACGACGGTCGGGATCAAGTGGCCGGTTCGCACGCGACTCTCTCCGTTCTCGTCTGACCCGCCTTGGGTGGCGGCGGGCGCCTTGGCCGGCACCCGCCACCATGAACGCCTGCGTCCTCGCTACTTGATCAGCACATGCACGTCGGTGAGGTCAGCGGCGTTCGGCTGGGAGGTGACCGGGATGTTGTAGACCACGGGATTGCTGTTGATGCACAGCACACCGAGATCCTGGGAACCGCCTGCGGGCGGGCCGAACGTCAGGACGACCTGGACCGTATGGGCGCAGAACGGGAGCGGCGAGACGCAGGCGTCGTTCACGCCGGAGACCGTCACGGTATCAACCGCGAAAAAGCCGATTTCTGTGACGTAATGGGTGCCGTACGTGACGTTGAGCGCAGCGTCGCCCTGACAGCCGGTGAAGCGGACGCTCGCGGCCTGGACACCCTGGCTGTTGAGGTTGAGGCGGGCGGCGCTGGCGAACGCCACGCTGGCCATCGCGCCCACCACCAACAGTGCGAGCATGAGCTTCGCGAATTTCATGTGATCCTCCATCGATTGACGACGGCTGCGCCCAGCGAGGGGCATAGCCCATGGCGAGGGTTGCCATCTTTCGCGCACCCGTCGGCCTCTGTTTGATCGTCTGCGCTATCGCTCGATAGGCAGCCACCCCCTCTCGTGCACGTCGGCGCGCGCCCAGCGCGGCGCGACCGAAGCTAGGCGGGGCTGATCGTGGGCCGATCTTCGCAATAAGGGCGCGGGTGCAACAGTCCAATTCTTGTTCAAGATCTGGCCGGTTGACGCCGGGGGCGGGGGCGCGCGGGCGTGGAGCTAACCGGGGAGCGGGCCGCCGATCTCCTGGCGCCAGAGCCAATCGGCCACGTGGCGGATGCCGGCCGTCAGGTGGCGGCGGTAGGTGCTGAAGGGGAGTCCGAGCGCCTCGGCGGCGCGCTCCTGCGTGCGTTCCGGCTCGATGTACGTATGCCAGAGCGCGCGGAAGGGCTTGCGGTCGCGAGGGTGGGCGTTTAGCGACTCCACGGCAGCGCGGAGCAGGCCCTGTAGCGCCGACGCCGGCGGCTCGGCCGAGCCCCACTGATCCACCACGAGGCGCGACCGCATCAGCGGGTTGGCGGCCAGAGCCCGCGGGCGCGTGTAGTCACGCAACGCGGCGCGGACGGCTTCCTTGAAGGCCGGCTCAGAGAGGACGAGCAGCGGCGCCGAACGCCTGGGTCGCGGCTCTGTGGGGGAGACGAGTGAGGCCTCCCGGCGCTCGCCGAGAAGGCGCCACCAGGCCATCCGTGGCTCGGCGCGCCAGTCGTGGCCGACCGCACCGTACCGTCGCCCCCCGACGACGAACTCGGCGCCCTCGGCCTGCTCGAAGTTGACGTACCTGAACATCGGCAGCCAAAACTCCAGGTCCCGCAGGACAACGAACGCCCACGCCAGCCGCGGCTCCGTCATCCACCACACGCTGGCCAAGGTGGCGCCTATGTTGAAGACGGTGGTGGTCTGATACTGGTCGCGGTTCATCCAGAACCGGGAGACGCCGATCAGCTCGCCAGGGCGCAGCGGCGCACGCCGCCGCACGTACGCGCGCAGGGCGGCCACCCCCGGGTCGGCGGCCGTGGCATCGTCGTCCTCATCACCAATGCAGATGTTCGCCACGAACCCTTCGGATTCGCCGCCGGCACCGCGCAGCACGCTGAAGCCCTCCGGCTGGCGGGCGAACCAGAAGGCAGCCGCGCGCGCCGACTCCGCCCCTTCGTGACGCTGGACCATTGCCACGATCGCGCGGCCGTCGTCGGGCCGCGCCGGCTCGGCGTAGTGGTTGCCCAGCTCCGTCCAGTCATAGAACGGCTGCATCGACGGGTGGTGGCGGGTGACGAAGAGGAGCGCCCACAGCGCCTGGTGCTGCTCGAACCCTCTGCACTCCAGGAATCGCGCCGCTTCCGCCGCGCTGATCCGCCTGACCAGTCCCCGGAGCAGGTCTGGGTGCCGGACGCGGAGATCCTCGAAGATCACGTCCCGTACGAGGTCATGGGGGAAGATCCCCTGGGCCCCGTGTTCCACGAAGGGGAGGGCGCGCAGCCATTTGAACAGCGCGAAGGCGGCCGCCTCGTCGATTCCTAGGGCGGCGGCGAGCAGCGGCTGCGTGGTCCTCCAGGCGATGGCCGAGACCTCCAGCGCCCGCCGGTGGGCATCGGCCGGGACTTCGGCGACGAACCGGCTGAGTAGCGGGTCTACCACATCGGCGCCCGCGCTCGCGAGGTCGGACAGTGTCCTCCCCTGTTTCGCGATCTCCGCTGTCAGACACAGCGCCAGCGGGTGCCCGTGTGTGAAGCGGAGGATAGAAGGGACCTGACCAGGCGCGACGCCGCGCGACAGCAGCAGCGCCCGTCCTTCCTCCGGCGTCAGGTTGCGGAGCGGCACGACGCGCGTCACCGCCTGCCAGCCGGCGTCGGTGCGCCAGGCATCAGACGGGGCGTTGCGTCCAGCGATGACGACCAGGCAGTCCGCCCCGAGGTGGGGGAACAAGCGCGTCCGGAACCAGCCGTCCAGCCGCTCTATCCCCTCGTAGGCATCAATGAGGATGACCGGCGCGTCGAGCGTGCGGAGCGCGGCGACAGGGTCATCCTCACCCGTAAGGCCGAGGGCCTGCGCGAGCACGAACGTGATGCCGCGTGCGCCCGGCTCCACATCGCGTCCGTCGAGCCAGACGACGGGCCGGCCGGCCTGTAGCGCCAACCGCTCGTACTGCTGCAGCAGCGACGTCTTGCCGACCCCTCCCGGGCCGTGCACGTACAACACGGCATGCTGGGCGCGCCTCGCCGCTAGGGCGCTGCGATAGAGGTCAAGCTCGGCGTTCCGGCCCACAAACTGCCCCTGACGGGCTTCGCTGAGCCGGTCGCCCAGGCGCCCGCGCTGGGCACGGCCAACGCGCGCACACATCGCGGCACCAATTTAGCACGCAGGCACAATCACCAATCCAAGCCACAGACGCCGCCTGGGCTTGTACCCTATCGTCGTTACGCCTGAATCGCAGCCCGCCAGCGGGCCAGCCGCCTGCGACGCCCGATCACTCAGCGTAGACCGACGGATCCACGATTTCCATGAGCCGCTCGGGGTGCTCCGGAACGCGGAAGCCAACCTTCGCATACAGCCCATGCGCGTCGCGCGTACCTAGCCGCCAGACCCGGAACCCCTGGAGCGACGGATGCGACATGATCGTCTCGACGAGCCACACGCCGAGGCCGCGGCCGCGGTGCTCAGGCAGCACAAAGACATCGGCGAGGTCGCCGAGCGTCGCATAGTCGGTGATAACGCGGGCAAACCCCACCTGCTGGCCGGCATGAAACAGCCCGAAGCACAGCGAGCCGGCAATCGACCGTGCGACGACCTCACGCGAGACACCGCGCGACCAGTAGGACGTCGTCAGGAATCCGTGGATGACATCGATATCGAGCCGCGCGCGGTCCGTGCTGATCTCGTAGTCGCTGCGTCGCCAGGGCTCATCGCTCACGACAGATGGGCGCGGAAGAAGGCCATCGTCCGCGCCCAGGCGGTCTTCGCCGCCTCCTCGTCGTACTTGCCGCCGGCCTTCGGCACCTCGGGCGACGGGTTCATGAACGCGTGGTGCGTACCCTCGTAGATATAGAACTCGGCGGTCTTCCCGGCCGCCTTGATCTGTTGCTCGAGGGCGCGTGCGGCCTCGGGCGTCGCCCAGCCGTCGTTCTCGGCGTAGTGCCCCATCACCGGTCCCGCGAGCTTCGTCAGGTCCGGCTGCACCCCCGGCAGCACCCCGTAGAAGACCGCGCATGCGTCGACCGGCTTCAGCGTTGCGATGAACAGTGACAGCCCGCCGCCCAGACAGAAGCCGATGCTGCCGATCTTGCCGGTGCATGCCTCGTGCGACTTCAGGTAGTCGTAGGCGCCGGACATGTCCTTGGCCGCCTGGTCCATCTTCATGGCCATCATGAGCTTGCCTGCTTCGTCGGGCTCCGCCGTGACCTTCCCGTGGTAGAGGTCCGGTACGAGCGCGATGTATCCCTCGCCAGCCAGCCGGTCAGCCACGCTCTTGATCCAGGGCACGAGTCCCCACCACTCCTGGCAGACAATCACGCCCGGGCCGCGCCCGGACGCCGGCAGCGCCAGGTAGCCCTCCGCCGTACCCCCGTTACTTGCGAACGTCACCATCTGGCCCGCCATGGCGCACTCCTTTCTTGCTCCGTGCGCGGATCAAAGCACGTGTCCGGCCATGGGGCAATCCGCGACAGCTACTCCGAGGCGTGCATGGCCGTCGGTCCTCGCGACGGAAGGGAGTCATCCCCGGCATCCGCGTAGACGCCGCGGTACTCAGGCGGCAGCAGCTCAGCGACCCGCCGCATGATCTGCTCGGTCGCCCGCGTCACGGCCTCGGTATCGACACGGCCGGTGCGCTCGAGGCGGAAGGGCTCGCCGATGACAACGCGGATGTGTCGGACCGAACGCGGCTTCACGAAGAACGACGGCCAGCGGATCCCCTCGGTGCCAGTGATGGCGACGGGCAGCACCGGCGCGCCGGTGCGCAGCGCGATCAGCGCGGTGCCCGGATGGCCCTTGCCGAGCCCGCCCGTGCGGCTCCGCGTGCCCTCGGGAAACATCATGAGCGCATCGCCGCCGCGGACGACCTCCTGCGCCACGCGCAGCGCGGCGATATCGGCCTCGCCGCGCCGTACAGGAAATGTGCCCCACCAGCGGAAGAGCGTGCCGACCACCGGAATCGCGAGCATCTCCTTCTTGGCCATGAACACGACCGGCCGCCCCACGGCCCGCGCGATCATCGGGGGGTCCGCGTTGTTGAGGTGGTTGCTCGCGACGATCAGTCCGCCGGTCTTGGGCACGTGTTGGCGCCCGACCACCTCGTAGCGCCGGCAGTAGATCATCGTGAGGACGTGGCCGATGCCGAGGATGACGCGTCGGTAGAGGGAGCGCAGCATGGGGCAAGTCTCCCGCGCGTATGCCCCTGGCGCCAGATCATCCGGTGCCCGCGCCGAACTCGAGCGTCTCCAACACGTCCAGCGGAACGTCAGCTCAACGCTGGGGTCCTCGGAACTGACGCCACGGCGCCGTTTTGGTCACGCCGGCTTGCGGCGCCGGCTCGGCTGCACGCGCGGCGGTTCGCCCTCGGTCTTCGGGAACTGCGGCGGCCACGGCGCATCGCCGAGGCCCTCGCGCTCCTGCCGCGTGACGAGCTCGAGCAGCGGTGCGAGCGAGTAGTGCACATCGTCGATCGCCGCCGATGCATCGCCGTCGCGGGCAAACAGTGGTGGCACGGTCGCCAGCGTGTAGGCGGCTGGATCCACGGACGGCACCTGCTCCCAGGTCAGGGGATACGACACACGCGCGTCGGGCGTCGGCCGCACCGAGTATGCGGACGCGACGGTGCGGTCGCGGGCGTTCTGGTTGTAGTCGATGAAGACGCCGTGCCGCTCTTCCTTCCACCACGCGGTCGTCGCCAGGGCCGGGATGCGGCGCTCGACCTCGCGGCCGAGCGCGAGCGCGCAGCGGCGGACATCGCTGAAGCCCCACTCTGGCTCGATGCGGACATTGATGTGGATGCCGCGCGAGCCCGACGTCTTCGGAAAGCCGCGCATGCCCATCTCGGTCAGCACCTCGTGCACCACCATCGCCACCTCGCGGACATGAGCGAACGTCGCCTCTGGCGTCGGGTCGAGGTCCACGCGCAGTTCGTCCGGGTGGTCGACATCGTCGACGCGCACGGGCCACGGGTTGAGGTCGATGCAGCCGAGGTTGATCGCCCATGCCAGGTCCGCCGCGTCGTCGATCACGGCGAGGTCGGCCGTGCGACCGCTCGGGAAGGTGATGTGCGCGGTCTCGACGCCCGGCGGCCGGCTGCTCGGCGCCCGCTTTTGAAAGAACGGCTCACCCTCGGCGCCGTTCGGGAAGCGCTTCAGCACCATCGGCCGCCGGTACACGCCGCGCACGGCGCCGTCAGCGACGGCCAGGTAGTACTGCACCAGATCGAGCTTCGTGTGCCCGGCACGCGGGAAGAAGACTTTCCCGGGATTGGTGACCGTGACGGGCGTGCCGCCCACGTCGAGGACGACGCGCTGCTCGGGCATGCGAAGATTCTACAGGTGGGTGGAAAGCCCGCCGTCGACGAAGAGCGTCTGGCCGCTGATGTAGCCGCTCGCGTCGGACGCGAGATACACGACGAGCGGACCGATCTCGTCGGCCGCGCCCGCCCGCTTCATCGGCACAAAGCGCACGGTCTGGTTCGCTGCCGGGTCCAGATCCCCGATCGCAGCCGAATGCTCCATCCAGCCCTGCGCGATCGCGTTCACGGTCACCCCGCGCGGCCCCCATTCGACCGCAAGCGCGCGCGTGAGGTTCAGGATGCCCGCCTCGGCGGCGCAGTACGCGGCGGCGTTGGCAATCGCGCGCTCGCCCAGCACCGAGGCAACGTTGACGATGCGGCCGCCGCCGCCCTGCTTCAGCATCTCCTTGCCGACCGCACGGCAGGCATGGAACGTGCCGAACAGGTTCACCTGCAGGACGCGCGACCACTCGACATCGGTGATCGCGTCGGCCGCTTTACCGAGGAACAGCTTCGGTGCGTTCACCAGCACGTCAATGCCACCGAGGTCTTTCGCCACCTGCCGCACCGTCACCTGCACACCCGTGCCGAGCGTCACGTCGCAGGCGACCGATGAGGAGCGGCGGCCCATCTTCGCGATCTCCTGCTGTACGCGCTTGACCGCCATCACCTCATCGCCATCGGTTGAGGTGGCGCAGACGACCACGTCGGCGCCCGCCTCGCCCAGCGCCAGCGCCGCCGCCCGGCCGGCTGGGTTACCGGCCCCGATGACGAGCGCGCGCTTGCCCGTCAGGTCGAACGCGTCGAGCCCGGAGCGGACGCCGCCCCACTCCGTCTTCACGAGCCCCCCGTCACTGGCGCGAAGCCCATCGGCGCCAGCCCGCCGGCAAGCCCGCCGCCGTCGATGACGAAGCCCTGTCCCGTGACGTAGCGCGAGGCGTCGGACGCGAGGTAGATCGCCAGCGGCCCGAGCTCCCAGGCCTCGCCAAGGCGCTGCGCAGGGATATAGCGGCCGCGCGTCTGGGCGAAAATCTGCTCCTGTTCGTTGCGCGCAGGCGCCTGTCGCACGAACCCGGGGATGATGCAGTTCACGCGGATATCGTGCTTGACGAGCATGGCGGACAGCGACTTGGTAAGCGCGATGACGCCGGCTTTCGCCGCCCCGTATCCGAAGCTCATCGGGTAGGCCCGTAACGCGGTGCCGGAGGCGACGTTGATGATCACGCCGCCGCGTCCCTGCTCGACCATGCGCTTCGACGCCGCACGCGCGCAGTAGAACGCGCTCGAGAGGTTCACATCGAGCGTGTCACGCCAGTCGTCGTCGCCGACGTCCCAGAGCTCGGCGTTCGCGCCTCGCATATCGCCGATGCCGGCGTTGGAGAGCATGATGTCGATGCCGCCGAACTCATCGGCCGCGCGCTGGACGAGCGCGTCGCACTGCTTCGAGTCGCGCACGTCCGCCGTCTGGGCGACGGCGCGCCGCCCCAGCGCGCGGATATCCGCAGCCGTGCGCTCGATCTGCTCAAGCGTGCGTGCAGCGCACACCACGTCCGCGCCCGCATCTGCAAGCGCGAGCGCCATCTGCCGGCCGAGGCCGCGCCCCGCGCCAGTGACAACGGCGACCTTCCCGTCGAGCCGGAACCGCTCCAGCACGCGACCTCCCTCGCCGTCAGTCTACGACGCGAGACGATGAATCGGCGATGGCGTGCGCTACGGGCACGGTCCGAACCGCGTGGCCACAAGCCCGAGGTCAGACGCAGTGATGATGCGGTCTTTGTTGACGTCGAACTGCGCGCGGTACGGGGGATTCGGCCCGGCGCCGAACGCCGTGGCGACGAGCCCCAGGTCGGCGGACGTCACGGCGAAATCCGCGTTCACGGACATCACCTCGCGGCCATCGCCGCAGCTATCGCCGTCGCTATTGGTCGCGTTCGGGTCCGTGTTGTATGCACACGCCTCGACGCGGTCCGCGACGCCGTCGCCATCACTGTCTCCCGCCGCGCCGCAGTCCTGCGGCGCCGGCCAGACCGCCGCGTTCGTCGGGTCGGACCCACGTGCGCACTCGGGGCCGTCGAGCACGAGGTCGCCGTCGCTGTCGCGATTATTCGGATCGGTCACGTGGCCGACGCAGGCGGAGCCGGAAAGCTCCTCCGTGTCGGTCAGCCCATCGTTGTCGTCGTCGCTGTCGCAGGCGTCGCCGAGCGTATCGGAGTTCGGCGCCGTGCGGTCGTCGAACGCGAACGGCGGGTGCGGCAGCAGGATGACCGCATCGGTGTTGGTCTGCGTCGGGTTAGGCACGGTGGGGCAGTTATCGAGGCCGTCGCCGACGCCATCCCCGTCCTGGTCGTTGGCGACGATCCGATAGATGGCACCCTGGCCGGCGGCGAACCCGAGGTGTGCCACGTAGAGCTCGCCGGCCGCATCCTCGCCGAACGTCGAGATGTTCAGCGTCGTGTCGAGCTCGAGAGCGGAACTCCAGGTGGCGCCGCTCTTCGTCGCCGACCAGATACGCCCGCTGCAGTAGTCGCCGTAGAAGTACGCACCGACGATCGCCGGATTCGCCGTGCCCCGATACCGGTAGCCACCCGTGATCGAGCAGTCGCCGCTGCCGTGCGCGTACTCGATGATGGGCAGCACCTTCCCCGAGGTGTTGCAGCCGCTTGGTGGCGAGTAGCAGGTCGACCCTTCCATCACGTTCCAGCCGTAGTTCTGGCCGCCCGTGCTTCCCGCCACCTGGAAGTCGACCTCCTCGCGGGCGCTCTGCCCGACATCGGCGATGAACAGGTCGCCGGTCGCGCGGTCGAATGCGAAGCGCCATGGATTGCGCAGCCCGTACGCCCAGATCTCCGGCCGCGCGCCTTGCTGCCCGACGAACGGGTTCTGCTCCGTTCCGTACGGTTGCGTCGCGCTGTCGATGTTCAGCCGCAATACCTTGCCGAGCAGCGTCCCGAGGTTCTGACCGTTGCCGTTGGGGTCGCCTCCACCGCCACCGTCGCCGACGCCGATGTAGAGGCGCCCTTCGGGGCCGAACGCGAGCTGGCCGCCGTTGTGGTTGGCGAAGGCCGGATGGGGGATGTTGATGATCGGATAACGCGATGCCGGATTTGCGATGTCCGGGTTGGAGGAGACGGTGTACCGGTCGACCTGGATGTCGCCATTGAGGTCTGTGTAGTCGACATACATGTAGCCGTTGACCGAGTAGTTCGGATGGAACGCGATGCCGAGCAAGCCCCGTTCACTGGAGACCGAGATTAGCGCCGAGATGTCGAGGTACGGCGTCGGGAGCAAGCCAGCGCCCCCGGGGTCATAGATGCGGACCTTGCCGGTCTGCTCTGCGATGAAGATGCGGGCATCGCCCGCGCTGGCGATCGCGGTGGGGAAATCAAGACCTGTGGCGATGACCGGCACCAAGCCGATACCGATCGCCGCATCGGCCGGCTCAGGGCGATGGCCCCGCGCGGTCGCTGCGAGGAGCGCGGCGATGACCAGCGCCAGGATCGCGCTCTTGGCAGCGATCATGAGAACGCTCCTTCCCGGGGCTCCGCCGGGAGCTGCGGGCGGCAGTATAGGCCCCGCTGACGGACCGGCCCGTACTCCCCGGAGGCAGGAATTATGACAAGCGAAACCGCCTGGCGCGCTGCCCATACCCGCCAGAGTGGCGCCTCAAATCGCCGCGAGGCCGAACCGATACTACCGAGGGGATACGCCCTTGCGTGATATTGTGCGCGACCCGCGCTACATCGCGCCGCTGGCCGTGCTGGTGGCCGTCATCCTGGTTTCAGCGGCGCTCGGCGGCCGGGCGTTGCCGTCCGTTGGCGCCAGCGATCCGCCCACGCCAACGGCCAGGCCGACCGAAGCGCTCTCGCCCGAGGATCAGCTCCTCGACGCCCGCCGCGCGCTCGATCTCGGCTACTTGCGGGACGCGCTCGCCCTCTACCGTCGCCGCAACGGCGCATACCCCTCCACCGGCGGCCGCGTCGCGACACTCTGCGACAAGCCGAGCGACGCCGGGTGCGCGCTCTCCTCGCTGGGCGGCAGGCTCCCCTTTTCAGACGGCGAGTTGCCCTACTGGTACGCGTCCGATGGCGCGACCTACTTCTCGCTCATCTCACGCGCGCAGCAATCGGGCGACACGAGCCAGTGTCCCCGCCCGCTGCCCAAGGAACTCGCGGTGGCGCCTGTGATGTGTGTGCGCGGCGAGGCAGGCGGATGAGCGGGCGACACGATTTCCGCCTTCTGTTCGCGCTCGCGCCTGGCCTGCTGCTCGGCACGATCGCGGTCGTCTATGCGTCCGACGTGTCCAATGGCGCGATGCGCTTCCTGCTCCTGTTTGCGGCAATCGGCTCGGTCGCGTTCTCGTCCTGGCGAGTCGGCGCAGCGGCGCTGGGCGGCATCACGCGCGCCCATGGCGTGCCGAACCGGTTGCAACTTGTCGCCGGGGAGCACCGCCGCCTGACGTTCGACCGCGAGACCGGCCTGCACGCCGAGTGGTACTTCCGCCTCCGCATGGAGGAGGAGATCGCCCGCGCCAAGCGGTACGAACAGCCGTTCACGGTCCTGACGGTCGCGGCACGCTCCGCGAGCCTGCTGCAGACGCCACGACGGGAGGTCGTCGGCTGGCTGCGAGAGGTGGACTTCGCGGGCGACCTGGGGGATCGCCTTGCGATCTGCCTGCCGAACACAAGCCGCAGCGGGGCCTGGCAGGTCGTCGAGCGCCTGACGCGTCTCGCGCCGGGGCTGGACATCGCGCTCTCCGAGTTCCCGGCGGACGGCGCCACGACCGCCGCCCTGCTGCACGAGGACGGGCGGCGCAACGCTGCCCTGCGCGTGGCCTGACGGATCAGCCCCGGCTACGATGAGGCCGAATCTCAGCGTACTTCCCGATTTGCCGCAGGCGCTTGCAAAACCGTATACTCAACATATCAGTACAACATTGACGGCTGCGACACTCCTCCCCGGACCCCTGTTTTGTCACCGGCCTGCGTCGTCGCCCGTTCTCGCGAACTTGAGGTATGCGTTTGCCCACGTCCTTCTCTGAATTCAACTTGCGCCGCTCGAGCCTCAACGCGCTTGCGGCGATGGATATCGACACACCGACCGAGATCCAGGCCAAGACCATCCCGCCGCTCCTCGAGGGCCGTGACGTCATCGGACAGGCGCATACCGGCTCCGGCAAGACGCTCGCGTTCAGCCTCCCGCTTATCGAGCGGATCGTCGTCGAAGACAGGTGGCTGCAAGCCCTCGTCCTCGTGCCGACACGCGAGCTGGCGCAGCAGGTCGGGGGTGTGCTCGACAAGCTCGCGCAGCGCGCCGGGATCAAGACGACCCTGATCTTCGGTGGCCGGGCCTTTGGGCCGCAACGGGACGCCATCTACGCCGGCGCGCAGGTGGTCGTCGGTACGCCCGGGCGCGTGCTCGACCACCTCGAGCAGGGCACGATGCGCGTCGACGGCGTCACCTATCTCGTGCTCGACGAGGCGGACGAGATGCTCGACCGCGGCTTCGCGCCCGATGTCGAGCGGATCCTCTCGCAGACGAATCCCGAGCGGCAGACCGCGCTCTTCTCAGCGACGACGCCCGAGTGGGTGCACAAGGTCGCCCAGAAGTACCTGCGCAACCCCGTTGTGGTCGAGACGTCGCAGGGCGAGGTTGAGGCCGGGCCGGACATCGACCATGTGGTGTACGAGGTCTGGGGCGACAAGCTGCCGCTCCTGCTCAAGCTGCTCGACGAGCAGCCTGAGGAAGGCGGCACGACGCTCGTCTTCGGCCGCACGAAGCACGGCGTGCGCAACCTGGGCGTCAAGCTCGAGCGCATGGGCTACCAGGTGGACGTGCTGCAGGGCAACCTGAGCCAGGCACAACGCGAGCGCGTGATCAAGCGGTTCCGTGAAGGCAAAACGCCGGTGCTGCTGGCAACGAACGTCGCCGCGCGCGGGCTCGACGTGCTCCACATCACGCGCGTCATCAACTACGAGCTGCCCGAAACGGCCGACCTCTTCACCCACCGCGTCGGCCGCACGGGCCGCATGGGACGCTCCGGCAAGGCGATCACGATCCTCGGGCCGAGCGACCTGCCGAAGTGGCGCGAGATCGAGCGCGGCCTGGGCCGCGAGCTCCCGCGCCTGGCCGCCGACGGCACACCGATCCGCAAGCCGGCCCTCCGGCCAAACGCGCCGCGGCCGTCACGGGGCGGCGCGCCGGCATTTGGCCAGCGGCGCCGGTTGGCGGGTGCCCGCCGCTAACGCCAGCTACGGACAAGTCGTCGGCTGCGCGAACGCCCAGTCGAGCAGGCGTTCGGCGTCGCTGTAGCGGTCCTGGCTGTACATCAGCGAAACGATGATCCGCCGGCCGCCGCGCGTCGCCGAGGCGACGATGGTCTGCGCTGACTTCTCCGTGTAGCCGATCTTCACGCCGTCAGCGCCGGGATACTCGGTGATCAGCCGGTTGCCGTTCCAGACCGGCGGTCCATCCCAGCGCGGCTGCCACGACACGGTCGAGACGATCTCGCGCAGCGTGGGATTCTGCATGACGTAGCGCGCGAGGACGGCCATGTCGTAGGCGCTCGAGTGTAACTTTGGGTCGTCGAGCCCGTGCGGGTTCGTGAAGTGCGTGTCATCGAGCGCCAACGACTTCGCCTTCGTGTTCATCATGTCGACGAACTGTGCCTGCGTGCCGGCGATCCCTTCGGCGATCGCGACGGCGGCGTCGTTACCCGATGGCAGCAGCAGCCCGTAGAGCAGGTCGAGCAGCGACAGCTGCTGGCCGGGCTTCAGTCCCATGATCGTCGAGCCCGTCTTGTCGAAGAGCTGTTGGCCGTCGATGTGCGCCGTGATCAGCGTCGACGGGTCGGCGTTGTCCAGCGCCACGACCGCTGTCATCAGCTTCGTCAGGCTGGCCGGCGAATACTGGTCGTGCGGCGCGCGCCCGAACATCAGCGCACCGCACGAGGCCTCCAGCACCGCGACCGAGTGCGCGCTCACGTACGGGAGGGATGCCGGTTCCGTCGGCACCGGTGTCGGGCTCGTCGCCGCGGCTGCGGCGTCGAGGGCGGTCGAGCTCGCCTCTTCCGCTTCGACCGCCGACGAACATGCGGGCGGACAGTCACGGGGGTCGATGCGGCCGTCGTAGACGGCGCCGGCGACGTAGCCGACGAAGAGGGCGCCGGACGCGATCGCCGCGCCGACGATCACCGCGCGCATCCCTGCGGACAGGCTGCCGAGGCCGTCCATTCCGAACGAGTATAGTCGTGCCGATCCGCGGCGACCAGCGATATCGCGCGTTGCGGTGATCAGTTGTTTCGATGCGCCCGACGGGCGGCGATCGGTGCCGTCCATGTGTGAGGCGCGTTGACACCCCCGTTGACAGCGCCCAAGCGGCCTCGTTATCGTGCCACTGCCATCGACTCGCGTCCGTGCGAGCGGTGAGCTTTGAGGAACGCGACAACAACGGCTGCTTGGATCCGGCAGGACCGAGACGGCGATGGAGAGAGCGGGGCATGGCGCCCCTCCTGCGCCTTCCGGCCCGTCCGCGAAGGCGTTCGTGTTGTCGATGGAGGCGCCATGCGGACGGTCCTGAAGAGCAAGATCCATCGCGCGCGCGTGACGCAGGCCGACCTGCACTACGAGGGCAGCATCACCCTCGATGCGGACCTCATGCGGGCCGCCGATATCCTCCCGTTTGAGCAGGTGCACGTGCTCGACGTCGACAACGGCGCCCGGCTGACCACCTATGCGATCGAGGGCGAGCCGGGCTCCGGCCAGGTGTGCATCAATGGCGCCGCCGCAAGGCTCGTCAGTCCCGGCGACACCGTGATCATCCTCACCTACCGCACGGCGACGGACGCCGAGGCGCGCGAGCAGCACCCCACGCTCGTCTACGTTGACGAGCGAAACCGCATCACCCGCAGGGGCCACGAGATCGCGCCGGCGCCGACGCTCGCGGAGGCGTTTCGATGAAGGACCGCGTCACCACCGCCGACATCCGCGAGATGAAGCGCCGGGGCGAGCCGGTCGTCATGATCACCGCCTATGACTATCCGACCGCCCGCATCGCCGAGGACGGCGGCGCCGACGTCATCCTCGTCGGCGACACCCTCGGCATGGTCGTCCTCGGCTACGACTCCACGGTCCCCGTGACGATGGACGACATGATCCACCACACAAAGGCGGTCGTCCGTGGCGCCAGGCGCGCGCTTGTCGTCGGCGACATGCCGTTCATGAGCTACCAGACCGGCTGGCAGGAGGCGATGAAGAACGCCGCCCGCTTCCTCAAGGAGACCGGCTGCGGCGCCGTCAAGCTCGAAGGGGGCGTCCGCTCGGCCGAGACGGTGCAGAAGCTCGTCGAGGCGGGCATCCCGGTGATGGGGCACATCGGCCTGACACCGCAGTCCGTTCACCAGATCGGCGGTTGGAAGGTGCAGGGCAAGACGCCAGCCGCCGCCGTCCAGCTCATGCACGACGCTCAGGCCCTCGAGCAAGCGGGCGCCTTCGCGATCGTCCTCGAGCTCGTCCCCGCGCCGCTCGCCGCGCTGCTTACCGAGCGCCTCAGCGTGCCGACGATCGGCATCGGCGCCGGCGCCGGCTGCGACGGCCAGGTGCAGGTCTTCCACGACCTGCTCGGCCTCTTTGACGCCTTCACGCCGAAGCACGCCCGCCGCTACGCCGATGCCGGCGCGCTCATGCGCGATGCCGTGCGCCAGTACACTGACGACGTGCGCGCGCGCCGCTTCCCGACGGAGAAGGAGAGCTTCAAGATGGACCCGGCGGCGCTCGCCGAGCTGCGCCCCCATCCGCGCGAGGCGATCCACCGCCGCCACGCGCTCGGCCTCGACGCCTGAGCGCCCCGGACGTGGACATCCTGCGCACGGTCGATGACTGCCGGCGCTGGCGTCTCCGTACCCGCAGAGACGTCGGCTTCGTGCCGACGATGGGCTACCTGCACGACGGCCACCTTTCGCTCGTGCGCGCATCTCGCGCGCGCGACGCGGTCACCGCGGCTTCCATCTTCGTCAACCCGACCCAGTTCGGCCCGAACGAGGACTTTGCCCGTTACCCGCGCGATGAGGATCGCGACCTCGCGCTGCTCTCAGACGCCGGCGTGGCCGCCGTCTTCATCCCGTCTGTCGACGAGATGTATCCCGGCGGCTTCGCGACGTATGTGCACGTCGAGCGCCTCACCGAGCGGCTCGAAGGCGCCAGCCGTCCGGCCCACTTTCGCGGCGTCACGACCATCGTGCTCAAGCTGCTGAACATCATCCAGCCGCATCGCGCCTACTTCGGCCAGAAGGACGCCCAGCAGCTCGCCGTCGTCCGCCGTATGGTGTGTGATCTCGATGTCCCGGTCGAGATCGTCGCCTGTCCGATCGTCCGCGACCCAGATGGCCTCGCGATGAGCAGCCGTAACGTCTACCTGTCGCCCGAGGAGCGCCGCGCGGCGCTTGTCCTGTCGCGCGCGTTGCGTCTCGCCGAACAGCGCTACGCGGACGGCGAGCGCGACGCCGCCGTGATCCGCGCCGCCGTCGAGCGGGAGATCGCGGCGGAAGCGCTCGCCCGGCTCGATTACGTGAGCGTCGCGCATCCGGACACGCTCGAGGAGCTCGACAGCGTCGACGGCGTCGCGCTCGTCGCCGTCGCCGCGCGATTCGGCACCACGCGTCTGATCGATAACACGCTGCTCGGCGCCAGCGCGCCGGCGGCCCTCGATCAGAGGTCGCCGACCTCGTAGGTGCGCCCCATCCTGCCGCGATAGTAGTCGCCGATACCCAGCAGCATCGCCCGCAACAACCGCCATTCGCCGTGCGCCGCCATGCGTACCACCGCCGGCAGCCGCGTCAGCCAGAAGTACGCGGTAAAACGGACGTACGCCCCGCGCGACGCGCTGTTCTTCCGGAGCAGGTAAAGCCGGTTGCGCGTCGCGTAGTACTGCTTGAACGGCGTCATCCAGCCGCCGCCGCTCGACCCGCTCTCCCGGTGGTAGACCACAGCAGCTGGCTCGTACCGGATGCGATAGCCGAGCGCGCGTGCTCGGCGCAGCCAGTCCGTCTCCTCGTAGTACATGAAGAAGCGCTCGTCGAGCATGCCCGCATCGACGAACGCGCGGGCCGGCACGAGCGCGCAGGCGAAGCTCGCGGTCTCCAGGCCGTCGCGCCGCCGGTCCGTCGCGGGACCGTCGCGCTTGCCGTGGAACGTGTCGCGGAACACGCCCCGCCGCCAGTCGAAGCCGCCCGCGTGGGTGCTGATCAGGGCGGGGTCGTCGCGGTACAGCAGCTTTGGCACGACGACGGTGCGTTCGTCGGCCGCATCGAGCATCGCACGCAGGAAGCCGGGTGTGACGACCGTGTCGGGGTTCAGGAACAGCACGAAGTCATCGCCCGCCGCGAGCGCGTCGCGCACGCCGATGTTCGCTCCGGCCGCAAACCCGACGTTCTCGCCACATGGCACGACCGTCGCGTCCGGAAACGCCCGCTGTAGCGTTGCGAGCGAACGGTCGTGCGAGCCGCTGTCCACGACTACCAGGCGCCAGGCCGGGTCGTGTACCTGCGCGAGCGACGACGCGAACTCGTCGACGAACGCCGCCGTGCTGTAGTTCACGACGACGACGGCGATGCGGGCGTCAGCCATCGACGCCCGGCGCCGTCAGGTCTGGGCGAATGACATCGGCCGCGAGGTCAGTCCACATCGGACCACTCGTCCGGGCTCAGGTCGAGCGGGGGCGCCGGCGCCGCATCGTCTGACGCCGCGGCTGCCGCCACGTGCTCCGCCTGCGGCGCATCGACAATCGTCCGCGTCCGCTCGTACTCCCCCGCCGCTGCGGCCTCGAGGAGTTGCAGACTCATCCCGTGCGCCGCCGCCATCGCCACGAACGCCGCCCGCACGCCCGGTTCGATCTCCACGGGCTCGCTGACGCGCGTCCCCGCCTCCGCCAACTCCGCCACCGCCGCATCGAGGTCGTCGACCTCGACCGCGATGTTGTAGATGCCCTCACCGCGCCGCTGCAGGAACCGGCTCAGCGGATGATCCGCGCCCAATGGCGCCGCCAGCTGCAACAGTGCGCCGCCGAACCGCAGCTCGGATGCGCGGACGCCCAACGTCGCGATCTCGAACGGGTCGGTGCTCGGCTCGTCGAGCAGCCGCTCGAAGGTCGCGCGCGCGGCGCCGAGGTCGCGCACGGCGAGCGTGATCTGGCGGATACGTCGGATGCGCATATCGTCCGTTGCCAATGCTATCCTGCGAACGCGGACGGTACCATCGTCCGGCCGAGGTCCCCACTTGGCGATCGAACCCCAGGCGCACCCGGAGCAGCGGCTGGTTGACCTGCGCGACGCGGCCGCCCGCGTGCGCGAGAACGTCGGCCACGTGATCGTCGGGCTTGATGAGGTCATCGAGCTCCTGCTGGTCGCGCTGCTCTGCGATGGTCACGTCCTCATCGAGGACGTGCCGGGCGTCGGCAAGACGATGCTCGCGAAAGCGCTGGCGCGTTCAGTCGGTTGCGAGTTCCGGCGCATCCAGTTCACGCCGGACCTGATGCCCTCGGACATCACCGGCATCAACATCTACAACCAGCGCTCGGGTGCCTTCGAGTTCCGGCCGGGGCCGATCATCGCGAACATCGTGCTCGCCGACGAGATTAACCGCGCGACACCCCGCACGCAGAGCGCGCTGCTCGAGGCGATGGAGGAGCACCAGGTGACCGTCGACGGCACGACGATGCCGCTGCCATCGCCGTTCCTCGTGCTTGCGACGCAGAATCCGATTGAGCTCGAGGGCACCTTCCCGCTTCCCGAGGCGCAGCTCGACCGCTTTCTGCTGCGCGTACACCTCGGCTATCCGGCGGCGGGCGACGAGGACGCGATCCTCCGACGCTTCGAAGCCGATAACCCGCTCGACGTCCTCGCGCCCGTCGTGGACGGCGCCGAACTGGTGCACCTCGCTGCGGCGCTACCGGGTGTGCGCTGCGATGACAGTGTCCGCGGCTACATCATCGCGCTGACGCGCGCGACGCGAGACCATCCGGCGGCGGAGCTCGGCGCGAGCCCGCGCGCAACGTTGGCGCTGTTTCGCGCCGCCCGCGCACTTGCTGCGGTGCGTGGCCGTGATTTCGTCCTGCCGGATGACGTCCAGCACGTCGCGCCGAGCGTGCTCGCTCATCGCATCATCGTTGGCGCGCAGTCCCGGCTGCGCGGCCGCGACGCGAGATCGCTGGTGCACGAAGTCCTCGAAGCCACGCCGGTGCCGGTCGAATAGGCGCTACAAGAAGACGAAGTCGCCCGGGTTGGGCTCCCGCGTCTGCTGCCAGTATTCGATTACATTGAACGGCCAGTTCTGCGTGACGCGCCCGCGCTCGTTCTTGTACCAGCTGTGCACGTCGCCGATGCCCCACGCACGGCGACGGTTCGCGGCGTCGATGCGTTCGTTGTAGGCGTCGTGGACGTCCTGCCGGCAGTCGAATGCGCGTGCGCGCCGCTCGATGAGCATGCGCAAGCAGCCCATGACGTACTGCACCTCACATTCGGAGAAATAGATAATGCTGCCGTTCACGACGATGTTCGTATTCGGTCCGTAGAGCATGAAGAAGTTCGGGAAGTTCGGCACGACCAGGCCCAGGTACGCCTTCGCATCGCCGTCCCACTGCGCGTTGAGCTCGATTCCAGCGCGACCGTATACGCGCATCGGCGTCAGGAACTTCGACGCCTGGAAGCCGGTGCCATAGATGATCACGTCGGCGGGCCGGGCTACGCCATCAGTGGTGACGACGGCGTCTTCTGTGATCTGGGCGATCGGCTCGGTGATCAGGCGGACGTTCTCACGCTTCAACGCCGCCGCCCAGGCACCATTGTCGAGGATGATGCGCTTGGATGCGGGCGGATAGGCCGGCAGCACCTTTTCGAGCAGGTCCGGCCGGTCGGCGAACTGCGACTGGATGTAGCCGGCGAGGATTGCGCGGAGCGCGTCGTTTTCGGCGCTGATGGAGCGCTCCTGGTGCGGCCATGCCTCGTCGTACGTCGCCGCGGGGAGCAGGCCATCGGTCGTCGTCCAGAACATCCAGAAGCGATACCAATGCGCGTAGTGCGGCACGTGGCGCAGCAGCCACTGCAGGCCGGCCGGTACGTCCTCGTGGTAGTGCGGCACCGGCACGAACCAGTTCGGCGTGCGCTGGTAGACATCGAGGTGCGCGACGTGCGGCGCGATCGCCGGGACGAACTGCGCAGCGCTCGCGCCTGTACCGATGACGGCGACGCGCTTGGCGCGCAGGTCGACCGAGTGGTCCCATTGCGCCGAGTGAAACGACGGGCCGGCGAAGCGCTCGCGTCCGGGGATCGCGGGGATGTTCGGCCGGTTGAGCTGTCCCGTCGCGGCGACGACGGCGTTCGCTTCAAAGGTCTCCGGCCGGCCATCGGGACCGGTGACATGCAGCCGCCAGCTACCGGACGCGTCGTCGAAGCGCAGCTCGCGCACCTCGGTGCAGAAGCGGATGTGCTCGCGGATGCCGTATTCGTGCGCGACGCCCCGGAAGTAGTCGAGCAGCACATCCTGCGGCGAGAAGTACTTCGGCCAGTCGGTCTTCTGCGCGAACGAGTAGCTGTAGAAGGCGCTCGGCACGTCGACGCGCGCGCCCGGGTACGTGTTCTCGTACCAGGTGCCGCCGACGTCGGCGTTCTTCTCGAAGATGACGAACGGAATGCCCGCCTGCTTCAGCCGCACGCCGGCGAGGATGCCGGACATGCCGGCGCCGATCACCGCCACCCGGAACGCGACGCCTTCTGGCAAGCGCCAGGCCGGCGCGCGCACGTCGGCGTCATCCGGGGCGAGCTCTGCCATCAGCAGCGACACGTACTCGTCTGAGGCCTTGCCGCCGGTCATCCAGTCGAGCAGCGCACGCACATCGGTGGCCGGCCTTGCGCCGCCGGGGGCGTCGCGCAGGCGCCGCAGCGCGCTGAACGCGACCTCGCGCGCGAGGCGCTGCTGCTCTGGCGTCATCCCACCCTGTTCGATACCGGGCATCGCGGCGGTCAGGCGCAGCTCGTCGCGCAAGACCGCGGGGTCGCCGGTCGCCTGCGCGAGGGCCGGCAACAGCGCCGGGAGAAACGCGTCCTCGAGGTACGTGCGGAGTTCGTCATCGGTGGCGTCGATCGCCTCGGTGGTACGCAGAATCGTCATAGAACCTCGCTCTTCGTTGCGAGGATCGTAGCAGGGTCGTCAGGGGGTGCGCGAATGCGCAGCGAGGAGCAGCGCGAATGGGAGCGTCGCGAACGCCTCAGGCACCAGGATCGCGGTGCCGCCACCGTGCTCGTGCGCCCGGACGTCGGCGTCTGTCAGCACATCGCGCCAGGCGCTGGGCGCACGCGCCGGCAACAGGACGCGCAGATCAGCCCAATCCACCGGCCGCGGCCAACGCCCGTCGGCGCACAACGCAGCACAGAATCGCGGCGCCATGGTGACCGCCCAGACGCCGGCATACCGCCTCGCGAACGCCACCACGCGTTCAGCGCCTCGACCGGTCACCTGCAGCGCGACGTACTGTCCGCGCTCGAACAAGTCCGGCTGTTCGGCACGCAAGCGCAACGCCCGGTGCAAGACGAACATCTTGATGCGACCGTCCTCGGCGCGCTCGAGCAGATCCCGCGGCGACGTATGCTCGACCTGCGCGAGCAGCTGCGCCCGGCGGGTGAAGTCCACCGGACGCCGGTTGTCCGGGTCGACAAGGCTGAAGTCCCAGAGCTCGCAGCCCTGATACGTATCCGGGACCCCGGGCGCCGTGAGTTTGATCAGCGTCTGCGAGAGGCCATTCAGGTATCCCGCCCGCTCGATTGTCGCCACAAACGCCGGCACGTCGGAGACGAACGGGGCATCTTCGGCGAGCGACCCGCGCACGAAGCGCTCGAGCGCCGACTCATACGCCTCGTTAGGTTCGATCCACGAGGTCTGCTCTTTCGCTTCGCGTGCGGCCTTCGCCATATAGGCGACGACGCGCTCGCGAAACGACGCAAGGTCGGCGCAGCCGGGCCACGCACCAACAACCGTCTGGTAGAACAGGTACTCGTCGTTGCGCGTAGGCATGGGGCCCGTGTCGCCGGGCGTTTTCAAGCGTTCGTTCATCGCCGTCCAGCGATGGACGGCGGCACGCCACTCCGACGGTACTTCGCTCAGCACGTTCAGCCGCGCCCGCACGTCCTCGCCGCGCTTCGTGTCATGCGTTGCCGTCGTCGTCATCGTGTGCGGCCACCTGCGCGCGCGGGCAGCGTTCGCGCGGTGGAACGCCTCGACGGAGATCCCGAATTGGGCCGGGTTGCCGCCGACCTCGTTCAGCGAGACAAGGCGGTTGGCAATGTAGAACGCCGTGTCCTCGACGCCCTTCGCCATGACGGGGCCGGTCGTCTGTTGCACGCGCAGCGCGAACTCGCGCACGAGCGGCCTGTCGTCTGCCGCGAAGGTATCGAGGTTCGTAAGCATCAGCGTGTCACCGACGAAGTCGAACACGGAACCGGCGGTGCGGGGGTTGCGCCGCTTCGCCTCGGCGACGGCGCTCGCGATGGCCGCGATGTCGCGGTTCGACACGCCACCATCGGCGCCGATGTACGTCCGGTAGACCGGCAGCGCCGCGATGATTTCCCGCAAGGCGAAGGTCAGCGTGTTCAGCGTGAAATCGCGATAACGGCGGTTGCGCGAGGCGATGTCGTCAAGACGCCGCGCGAGGGCCTGAATCTCGCCGGCGAAGGCGATCAGCATGATCAGCTTCTTCGTCGCGTTCGCGAGATCGCGAAACGCGACCTCGCGTCCCGTGAAGACGGCGTACAGCCGATCGAAGGCGCGGCGTGCGCGGCGGTTCACGAAGATGCCGTTGAGATGCGCGAGGAAGTCGTAGCCGGTCGTGCCGTCTGCTGCCCACGCGGCGTCGAGCGTCTCCCCCTCCGACAGGATCTTCTCGACGACGAGGTACGTCCTGGCCGGCGTCTCCGCGTCGTTGCGCTCGGAGGACCGCGCCCGTCCCCGGACCGCGCGCACGTACGCGAACGGTTCCAGCAGTCCGTCCGGGTGGTCGATGCGCAGCCCGGTCGCGACCCCGTCCTCGACCGCGCGGAAGATCAGCCGGTGGGTGTCCTCGAACACCTGCGGCACCTCCACCCGGATCGCCGCAAGGTCGTTGATGTCGAAGAAGCGGCGATAGTTGATTTCCTCGCCCGCGACGCGCCAGTACGCGAGGCGATAGACCTGTTCGTCGAGCAGGCGGTCGAGCGCGTCGAAGCTCTGGGGGACGCCGCGCTCCCCGTTCAGTTCGCTCAGCGCCTGGTCACACGCGAGGCGCAACCGCTCGTGTTCCTCGAACAGCACGGCGACCCGCAGCTTCAGGTCACGCGCCCATTCGCGCGCCGCGGCCCGTCGCTCAGGCTCGGCCTCGTCGTGCCTCGGCAGCGCGCGCAGCGCGGTCAGGACTGGCGCCAGCTCGCGAGCGATGACCGCGTCCGCCTCGTCCGCTCCCTGGAAAGAGGCCAGCACCGGCTCGAGAAGCTGCGCGTAGGAGCGCGGCGTGACGGGGAACACGCGGTCCCAGTAACGGACGACGAATCCCCCCTTGTCGCGCTCGACCCGCAGCAGCCCCGCCTCCAGCACGGCGCCGTACTGGTCCTCCAGCACGGGGATCAGCACGCGGTGCTCAAGGCCCGGGATGTCGCGCCGCCAGTCGATATCGAAGTAGCGTGCGTATGGCGAACACTGGCCGAACTCCATCACGTCCATCCACCAGGCGTTCGCCGGATCGCCGATGCCCATATGGTTGGGGACGACGTCGAGGATGAGGCCCATGCCGTGCGCCCGGAGCTCGGCGCCGAGCGCCTCGAGATCCGCATACGTGCCGAGCCGCGGGTCGATCTGGCCATGATCGACGACGTCGTACCCGTGCGTGCTGCCACGCGCGGCGCGGAGCACCGGCGACAGGTACAGGTCGCTGATCCCCAGGCGCGCGAGATACGGTACGAGCGCGCGGGCGTCCTGCAGTGTGCAGTGCTCGCCGAGCTGCAGGCGATACGTTGCGCGCGGAATGCGGCGGCGCGTCGCCGCCTCTTGCGGCATCACGCGCCCGCGTCCGGCGCCAGGAACAGGCAGCCGAGCGGCGGCAGCGTAAGCGAGAGCGCGTGCTTGCGCCCGTGCGCCCCGCGCGCCGACGTCTTCACGGCGCCGAAATTGCCAACGCCGCTGCCGCCGTAGACTGCCGCGTCGCTGTTGAGCAGCTCACGCCACTCGCCCGCAACATCGACGTCGATGCGGTAGCGGTGGCGCACGACCGGTGTGAAGTTGAAGACGGCGACGAGGGGCCGGCCCGCGGTGTCGCGCCGCGTGAACGCCAGGACGCTGTTGTGCGCGTCGTCGCCAACGATCCACTCGAAGCCGGCCGGCTCGCAGTCGAGCTCATGGAGGGGCCTGTCCGCGCGATAGGCGGCATTCAGATCGCGGAGCCACGCGGTGATCCCGGCGTGACCCGCGTCCTCAAGCAGCTCCCACTCGAGCTGGCCATCGTGCCGCCATTCGCCGCGCTGGCCGAACTCCGCCCCCATGAACAGCAGCTTCTTCCCGGGGGTTGCGTACATGTAGCCAAGCAGCAGCCGCAGGTTTGCCAGCTTCTGCCACGCGTCGCCCGGCATGCGGCCGTAGAGCGAGCCTTTCCCATGCACGACCTCATCATGCGAGAGCGGGAGCACGTAGTTCTCGCTGAAGGCGTAGACCGAACGGAACGTCAGGTCATTATGGTGGAACCGCCGGTGGACGGGGTCACGCCCGAAGTAGCGCAGCGTGTCGTGCATCCACCCCATGTCCCACTTGTAGCCGAAGCCGAGGCCGCCGACGGACGTTGGCCGCGACACCATCGGCCATGCGGTGGACTCCTCGGCGAACGTCTGGATGCCGGGGTATCGCGCGTAGGCCTCCTCGTTCAGCCGGCGCAGGAAGCTGACCGCCTCGAGGTTCTCGCGGCCGCCCTGCTCATTCGGCAGCCACTCGCCCGGCTTCCGCGAGTAGTCGAGGTAGAGCATGGACGCGACGGCGTCCACCCGAAGCCCGTCGGCGTGGTAGACGTCGAGCCAGAACATCGCGCTGCTGAGCAGAAAGCTCCGCACCTCGTTGCGGCCGTAGTTGAAGATCGCGCTGTCCCAGTCCGGATGATGGCCGCGGCGCGGGTCCGCGTGCTCAAACAGATGCGTGCCATCGAACCGTGCGAGCCCGTGCGCATCCTTGGGGAAGTGGGAGGGCACCCAGTCGAGGATCACGCCGATCCCCTGCTGGTGCAGCCGGTCGATCAGGTACATCAGGTCGTGGGGCGTACCGAAGCGCGACGACGGTGCGAAGTACGATGTCACCTGGTAACCCCAGGAGCCGAAGAACGGGTGCTCCATCACCGGCATGAACTCGACGTGCGTGAAGCCAACATCGCGGACGTACGGCGGCAGCACCTCCGCCAGCTCCCGGTACGAGAGCGAGCGCCAGCCGTCGTCGGCGCGCCGTCGCCATGAGCCGAGGTGCAGCTCGTAGATGCTGACCGGCGAACGGTGCGCCGTCCGCGCCGCGCGCTCGCGCATCCATGCGTCGTCGGCCCATTCGTACGCCAGGTCCCAGACGACGGACGCCGTCTTCGGTGGTATCTCCGTGGCGAGCGCGAACGGGTCCGCCTTGTCCGCGCGGAAGCGGCCGTCGCGGGACTCGATGTGGAACTTGTACAGGGCATGCTCGCCCGCTTCGGGCACGAACCCCTCCCAGATGCCGGAGTTCGCGCGGGGCGCGAGCGCGTGCTGGCCGGGACGCCAGCCGTTGAAGTCGCCCACGACGGACGCCCGCCCCGCGTCCGGCGCCCAGACCGCGAAGTACACGCCGCGCGTGCCGTCGGGCGCCGTTATGCGATGCGCCCCCAGGTGCTCCCAGAGGCGCAGGTGGCTGCCCTCGTTGAAGAGGTAGAGGTCGTCGTCGCTGAGCAGCGACACGGACGAAGGCGCCTGCGGTGAAGCGGCCAGCGGCACAGGCCGACGCGCCCGTGTCATCGCGCCTCCGGCCGAACAGCAGGGCTGACCGCACGCCGCGGAAGCGCCCGCGCGACGACGAAGGAACCGATCATGGGCAGGGCAGCCTCACGGACGGATCGTAACAGGCACCGCGCACGGCGCCTATGCCACCCCCACCGCCTCGCGCAGAGGCCGCAACTCCAGCTTGCCGGCATGTACGTCGACAAGGACCGTGTCGCCGTCGCGGATATCCCCTTGCAGCAGCAACATCGCGAGCGGGTCGAGCACCTCGCGCTGGATGACCCGCTTCAGCGGCCGCGCCCCGAAAGCGACATCGTACCCTTCCTCGATCAGGTAGTCCTTCGCCGGCGGCGTCAGCTCGACGCCGATGTGCCGGTCACGCAGGCGCGCGGACAGCCGCGCGAGCTGGATATCGACGATGCGGCGCAGGTCGTCGCGCGTGAGCGCATCGAAGATGATCACCTCATCGATGCGGTTGATGAACTCCGGCCGGAACGTCTGGTGCAGCACCTCCTCGACGAGCGCGCGCATCCGCTCGCGGTCGCCCGCGTACTCGACGATGTACTGGCTGCCGAGGTTGCTCGTCATGATCACGACGGTGTTCCGGAAGTCGACGGTCCGTCCCTGGCCGTCGGTGAGCCGGCCGTCGTCGAGAATCTGCAGTAGCACGTTGAAGACGTCCGGGTGCGCCTTTTCGATCTCGTCGAGCAGCACCACGGAGTACGGACGCCGGCGCACGGCCTCGGTGAGCTGGCCGCCCTCTTCGTAGCCTACGTAGCCCGGGGGCGCGCCGATCAGCCGCGCGACGGTGTGCTTCTCCATGTACTCGCTCATATCGAGCCGCACCATCGCCTGCTCGCTGTCGAACAGCGTCTCGGCGAGCGCGCGCGCGAGCTCGGTCTTGCCGACGCCGGTGGGCCCGAGAAAGAGGAAGCTCCCGAGCGGCCGATTCGGGTCCTGGATACCGGCGCGCGCACGCCGCATCGCATTCGCGACCGCCCGTACTGCGTCGTCCTGCCCGACGACACGCTGGTGCAGGTGGTCCTCCATGTGGACGAGCTTCTGCATCTCGCCCTCCATGAGGCGCGACACCGGGATCCCCGTCCAGCGGCTCACCACTTCGGCGATGTCTTCTTCGTCGACCTCTTCCTTGAGCATCTGAGGACCGCGTGATGCCGCAGCGTCCTCGAGCTCACGCAGTCGTTTCTCGAGTTCCGCGAGCCGGCCGTACTTCAGCTGCGCCGCGCGTTCGTATTCGGCACGGCGCTCCGCGTCCTCGGCCTCGCGCCGCGCCTGCTCGATCTCCTCCTTGAGCGCGCGGACGGACTCGAGAAACCGCTTCTCCTCCTGCCACTGCGCCTTCAGCCGGCTGCCCTCCTCCTTGAGCTCCGCGAGTTCCTTCTCGAGGGCCTGCAGCCGCTCGCGCGATGCCGTGTCGGTCTCCTTGCGGAGCGCCTCGCGTTCCACCTCGAGCTGGGCGATGCGGCGCTCCACCTCGTCCAGCTCGACCGGCATGCTGTCGATCTCCATCCGCAGCCTGCTCGCCGCCTCATCGACGAGGTCGATCGCCTTATCGGGCAGGAAGCGGTCGGCGATGTAGCGGTCCGACAGGACGGCGGCTGCGACGAGCGCCGAGTCCTTGATGCGCACGCCATGATGCACTTCGTAGCGCTCGCGCAGGCCGCGCAGGATGCTGATCGTGTCCTCGACGCTCGGCGGCTCCACCAGCACCGGCTGGAAGCGCCGCTCGAGCGCCGCGTCCTTTTCGATGTGCTTGCGATACTCGTCGAGCGTCGTGGCGCCGATGCAGTGCAGCTCGCCGCGCGCGAGCATCGGCTTCAGCATGTTCGAGGCGTCCATGGCACCCTCGGCCGCGCCGGCGCCGACGACGGTGTGCAACTCGTCGATGAAGAGGATGATCTCGCCCTCGGCGGCGGTCACTTCCTTGAGCACGGCCTTCAGGCGCTCCTCGAACTCGCCGCGATATTTCGCGCCGGCGACAAGGGCGCCAAGGTCGAGCGCCCAGACGCGCTTGTTCTTCAACCCTTCCGGGACATCGCCGCGCACGATTCGCTGCGCCAGTCCCTCGACGATCGCCGTCTTCCCGACGCCCGGCTCGCCGATGAGCACGGGGTTGTTCTTGGTGCGGCGTGCGAGCACCTGGATGACGCGGCGGATCTCTTCGTCCCGCCCGATGACGGGGTCCACCTTCCCCTGACGCGCAAGCTCGGTCAGGTCACGCCCGTACTTCGACAGCGCATCATAGGTGCCTTCGGGATTCGGATCGCTGACGCGCTGGCTGCCACGGATCTGCGTGAGCGCCGAGAGCAGTTTCTCGCGGTCGAGGCCGAGGCCGCGGAGGACATCGACCGTAGGCCCCCGGCCGTCGACGAGCGCGAGCAACAGGTGTTCGGTGCTGATGTAGTCGTCGCGGAGGCGCCCCGCCTCGTCCTCGGCGCGGCGCAGGGCATCACGGAGGCTCTCGGCCATTACGAGCTGCACCGGCCCGTACGCCTTCGGCAGGCGCTCGAGCTGCTGGCGCGCGCGGTTGAGGACGACCGCCGGCTCGACGCCGGCCGCCCGCAGCACGAGCGGCACCACGCCGCCCTCCTGGCCGGCGAGCGCGACGAGGAGGTGCAGACCTTCTACCTGGGAGTGACGCTCGTCCTCGGCGAGCCGCTGCGCCGCGAGCAGCGCCTCCTGCGACTTCTCGGTGAACCGCTGCGTGGCCATCTCGTGCTCCTTTCGAATTTGATGTTGATGTCCTCGTGTTCAATGTTCGCCTAGCGCAGGGGCGCATAACCGGCGAGTAGCGGCCTAGCGGCGGACGGCGAGCGCGCCGAGGAGCACCTTCCAGACGGCGCCCTCACGCGCGTGCTCCTCCGCCACTGGGGTGGCTGCCTCGCTTGAGCCGTCGGCCCGCTCGAAGCCCGTGAGGTCACGCAACATGTCGAGACGCACTCTGTGGAAGTCATCCGCCGTGAGCCGTACGAGGGGCTGCCGCTCCATAAAGCACCTCCTCGAACCGACCAAAGCTATTAGCACTCGTACGATGCGAGTGCTAATAGCTTTCTATCCGGGGGCGCGGAGGCGCGTCAAGGGCCACCCGGGCACACACTGCCGACTGCCGCGTGCCGGGGCTTAGAGCCCGCTGACCATCAGCTTCGCCATGCGCAGCGTCGGCGCGGCGGCGGCGCCGAGCCACTGGAGGTCATTCCCGGCGCCGTCGATGTCGGCGAGCATCTGGCCAAGGTTCCCGGAGACGTTGATCTCCACCACGGGGTACGCGAGCTGGCCGTGCTCGATCCAGACGCCGGCGGCGCCTTTCGAGAGGTCACCGGTGGTCGGATTGAAGCCGAAGCCCATCAGCTCGGTGAGGTAGAGGCCGTCATCCACGGACGCGATCAGGTCGTCCGGGTTCGCCTCACCGGCCTGCCAGACCAGGTTCGATGTCCCGATCCCGATCGTGTCTCCGGAGCGAGCGGCGCTGCCCGTGGTGCGCCGGCCGAGCCGCCGCGCGTAGTAGCTATCGAAGAGGAACTGCCGGAAGACGCCGCCCTCGAAGAGGGGGTTGACGCGCCGCGCGACCCCTTCGCCGTCGAACGGACGTGTGCCCAGGCGCCCCGGCAGCGTCGGGTCGTCGGTAATCGTGACGAGGGGCGAGCCGATCCGCTCGCCTTCACGGTCGGTCAGGAAGGTCGAGCGCTTGAACAGCGCCTCCCCGCTCACGGCGCCGCCGACCAATGACAGAAGCCGTACGGCGACCGTCGGCTCCCAGACAACCGGCACCTCCCGCGTCGCCACCTTCCGCCCGCCGAGCTTCCTCAGGACCCGCGAAGCCGCGCGGCGCCCTACCTCCTCCGGCGAGAGCAGCCGGTGGAACGCGCGGTCCATGCTGAACCATGAGTCGCTCTGCTTCTTGCCGTCCGGCTCATCGGCGAGCACCGATACGGCGAAGCTCGCGGCGGTGTACGGGAAGCCGCGGCAGAACCCCAGCGTGTTCGCCAGCACGACCTCGCCGCGCTCGGCGCCGAACTCCGCGCCTTCCGAGTTCGTAATCCGCGGGTCGAAGTCAAACGCCGCCTGCTCCGCGCGCAGCACGATGTCGCGCATGTCGTCGACCGTCAGCGACTCAAGCCGCTCGTCATACAGCTGGAGGCCCACGCCCTCGTCGAGCGCCAGGTCTTCCTTCGCCGGCAGGCCGGCATATTCGTCGGGCTCGCTGATCGACGCCAGTTCGACGGCCGTCCGTACCATCTCATCGAGCGCCTTCGGCGTCAGGTCGGACGTGTTGCACACGGCCGTGCGCTTCTGCTTGATGACGCGGATCGAGACGGAACGCGACGCCGCTTCGAACAGCCGTTCCGTCTCCTGCTTGCGGACGGTCACGCTGGACTCGATGCCAGAGTGGACGTAGGCGTCCGCTTGGTCGGCGCCGTAGCGGCGGGCGCGTTCGACGATATCGCTGACAAGCGAGCGGAGGTCTTCCTGCATCGTCACCTCAAGGGCGTCGGCACAAGCCGCACGACGAACTGCTCGTCGAGCCAAGCGATCAGCGGACGCGCGACAAACACGCCGGCCGCCGCCAGCGTGCCGATGCCGGCGCCGGCGAGGATGTCGTACGGGTAGTGGATGCCGACGTAGATGCGCGCGAACCCTTGCAGCGCGGCGATGGCGACGAGCAGGATGCCCCACCGCAGCCGATAGAGGCCAAGGCCTACCGCCAGGCCGAAGGCTGCGGTCGTATGCTCCGACGGGAACGATGCGTCGGCACTATGCTCGATGAGCTGCGTCACGTCGTCGTGGCGGAGCACGAATGGACGCTGGTGCACGTACTCGTGCTGGATCACCTTCGTGATGGCGAGCGCGATGACCGCCGCGATGACCGCCGTGTAGACGCCGAGTCGGCGCTCCGTATTACCGCCGTCCCGTACGAACCATGAGAGGCAGACGAGCGCGATGACGACGTACGCGCCGTATCGCGCCGTCGCTTCCATGAT
>Ga0209172_10000413_pt1 | contig 120102 bp, 87 predicted proteins | sample LarsenN4metaG_FD_184113 | JGI IMG/M metagenome (GOLD analysis project Ga0209172, IMG submission 184113) | Hot spring sediment bacterial and archeal communities from British Columbia, Canada, to study Microbial Dark Matter (Phase II) - Larsen... ... | reverse complement strand
ATCCGTCTGTCATCTGGGTTACTCCTTCACCGGTGGGGTGAAGAAAGTATGTTTATAAACCAACTTTGTGTCAACTGTCCCGTAGGGACCTTATTTTCTGGGCGTAGTCCCAGAAAATGGCTAGTAGCTTACGAGTCAGATTCTTGTACAGTGAGCAAGAAGTTATTACACGGAGAGACGCGGAGGAGTCACAGAGTTTCACAGAGAAATTTTTAGAACATCTCTGCGTACCTCTGTGGGGTCTCTGTGTAGCTCTGTGTTCCTTTTTGGTTCCGGCTCGTCCGGGTTAGGTAAGGAGTATGAATTTGACGCGGCCCAAAATTGGGTTGGTTTTAGGTGGCGGTGGAAGTCGTGGTCTGGCCCACATTGGGGTGCTGGAAGTGCTGGTTCGTGAGGGCATCCCGATTGATTTGATTGTGGGGACGAGTATGGGCGGGATTGTGGGCGTTTTGTTTGGGCTGGGTCTCAGCCCGGCCCAGATTGCCCAGGAACTTAGCCCTTTGCAGGGCATTTCGTTTCTTGACCGGCTCAAACTGATCAGTTCACGGGGTCGCCAGCAGCGGGCACGGGAGCATTTTGCCGACCTCCTGGAAGGCAAAACCTTTGCCGACTTGACCCTGCCGGTGACATTGATGGCGGTGGATATGGTTCATGGGCAGGAAGTAACTTTAGCCGAGGGGCCGCTGCTGCCGGCGGTACTGGCCAGCAGCGCCGTGCCGGGCGCATTCCCGCCGGTGAATCACAACGACATGCAACTGGCCGATGGGGGGGTGATTGACAGTCTGGCGACGCACGTGGCTTACACTCAAGGCGCGGATCGCATCATCGCCGTGGATGTTTACCCGCCGCTAGAAAAAGACAAACCCTGGACCGACCCCATCAGCGCGATTATGGGTTTTCAACTGCCGCCCGGTTTGTTCAGTACCAGTGGCCTGGGGGCGGATAAAATTCCAACCGCCGCCGCCTCAATGTGGCGCTCGGTGCGAGTGATGACCTGGTATCTGCATCAGCAGCGCCTGGCAGCCCACCCGCCCCACGTTCTTCTGCGGCCTGAAGTGAGCAACTACGGCTCGCTGGATTTCAAGGATGTGGATAGTCCTCGCCAGGCCGGGGCGGTGGCAACAGAGCGTTGTTTACAGGAGCTGCAGGCTCTAATCGAGTGGGGATACTAATGAGACACTGGGAAAGCAGTAGAACAGGATCAACCGGTGGAATACAACTTTGAGGAAACAAACACAGGTGTTGTTAACCTGTCAGAGCATGAATTGGCTCAATTACGCCAACGAGTAGCTGAATTAGAAGCTCTGGAAGCCAAACACCGGGAAACGGAAGAAGCGCTGGCCCATGAGCGGAATCTTTTGCGGACGTTGGTGGATCATTTGCTAGAGTTTGTTTACTTTAAAGATACCCAAAGCCGCTTTGTGGTTGCTAATTCCGCCGTGGCCCACCTGATGAAGGCGGCTACGCCGGAAGAATTGATCGGCAAAACCGATTTTGATTTTTACCCGGCAGATCTGGCCGCTCGCTATTTTGCCGCCGAGCAGCAGGTTATTACTTCCGGGCAGCCGTTGGTCAACCACGAAGAACCGGTGTTTCATCAGCAAACTGACCAGCCCCGCTGGATTTCAAGCAATAAAATTCCTCTACGTGATAGCCAGGGCCAGATTGTGGGGGTGGTGGGCCTGGGGCGCGACATCACCGAATGGAAAAGAGCAGAGGAAGCGCTCCAACAATCCAAGCAGCGCATTGAAAATATCCTGGAAAGTATTACCGACGCCTTTTTTGCGGTGGATAAACGGTGGCGCTTTACCTATGTTAATCAGCGCGCGGAACAGCTTTTGCATAAAACGCGGGCGGAACTCCTGCATAAAAGCTTGTGGGCTGAATTTCCCGGCGTGGTCCACTCAAAATTTAATGCTCAATTCCGGCGAGCAATGACCAAGCAAGTTACAGTTGAGTTTGAGGAATATTATGAGCCACTAGAAACCTGGTTCAAAGTTCACGCCTATCCCTATTCGGACGGGCTTTCGGTTTATTTTAGAGATGTAACCGAACGAAAACAGGCTGAGGCTATTTTGGCTCAACGCGCCGCTCAATTGGCTTTAATCAACGATATTGGTAGTAAAATTGCCGCTGTCCTGGATTTGGATACCCTCCTCAACCGGGCCGCCCGTCTGGTGCATGAAACTTTTAATTATCATCACGTAGCTCTGTTTCTGTTGGATCAGGATCGGGTTCGCTTAAAAGCCATTGCCGGCTCATACCAAACCTTTTTCCCCCCTAATCATACCCAGTTGATCAGCCAGGGCATTATCGGCTGGGTGGTTTCTAACGGCCAAAAAATCGTAGCCAATGATGTAACCCAGGAGTCGCGCTACATCTCGTTAATTCCTGATCGGACGGAAACCCAGGCTGAGTTGTGTGTGCCTATTAAAGTAGCCGGTCAAACCGTAGGGGTGATTGACTTGCAAAGCCCTCGCCTCAACGCCTTTGGCGAGAATGACATCATTGCCATGGAAATTCTCACCGACCAGGTGGCGGTGGCCATTGAGAATGCCCGGCTGTACCAGGCTCTACAGCAGGAGCTGGCCGAGCGGAAGCAGGCCGAAAAAGACTTGCAGCAATCAAAAACACAGCTTCTCAATGTGCTGGAACACCTGGATGAGCTGGTCCACGAGCGGACAGCTGAATTGAGCACGGCTAACGTTCAACTCCAACAGGAAATCATTGAGCGCCGGCGGGTTGAACACGCGCTACGAGAGAGCGAAAGCAATTACCGGCTGTTGATGGAGCAAGCTTCTGATGGTATTTTTATTGCCGATTACCAGGGCAACCTGCTTGAGGTCAACTCAAAAGGCTGCGAAATGCTGGACTACACCCACGCAGAACTACTCCGGCTCAATCTTTTAAGCGATTTAATCCCCGCCGAAGATCTCACCGCCCGGCCTATCCGAATGAAAGAACTGTTGGCCGGCAAAACCATTCTGGCGGAACGCCGTTTTCGTTGCCGCAACGGGACTATTTTGCCGGTCGAAATCAGCGCCAAAATGCTGGACGATGGCCGGCTGCAAGCCATTGTCCGGGACATTACCGAGCGTAAACAGGCCCAGGAATCGCTCCAGCGTTATGCGGAACGGGTGAAAACATTGCAGGAACTTGACCGGGCGATTCTGGCGGCGCAGTCTCCAGAGGCCATTGCTCAGGTAGCTTTGCATCATATTCAGCAATTAATTCCGTTTCAACAGGCGGCTGTGGTTGGCTTTGATTTTGAGTCGTACGAGGCGGTGATGCTGGCGGCCTACGTCTCTGGCCAGGCCCGCGTGATGGTGGGAGTCCATCCTCCCCTGGACATGTTCGGTATTGCCGAGGAATTGCGCCAGGGCAGTTCCACAACCTCGGATAATATTCTCAGCTTTGTTCAGCCGCCCCTGGCCCTCCAGGCTTTGGGGGTCGAGGGTAATTGTTGTTACATTAATGTGCCGCTGGTAGCCAAAGGCAAACTTATTGGCGGTCTGAGTCTGGGAGCCGATACAGCCGACGCTTTTACCCCTGAGGGGGTGGATATTGCCCGTGAGGTGGCCGACCCGCTGGCTGTGGCGATTCAACAGGCGCGCCTGCACGAACAAATTCAGCGTTATGCCGCCGAACTGGAGCAACGGGTGGCGGAACGCACGGCTAAACTGGAAGAGATCAACGACGAACTGAACTCGTTTTCCTTCTCAGTTTCGCACGATTTGCGAGCGCCGCTGCGAGCCGTGCAGGGTTTTGCCGGCGCCTTGTTGGAGGATTATACGGCAGTGCTGGATGAGGAAGGCCAGAAATACGCCCAGCGCATTGTTGACGCCGCCCACCGCATGGATATTTTGATTCAGGATTTGCTGGTGTACAGCCGCCTCAGCCGCTCCGACCTGCGGCTCCAACCCGTTGATTTGGATGCGGTTGTTACCGATGTGTTAACCCAACTCGAAATAACTCTCCAGGAACAACGGGCCAGGCTTAAGGTAGAAAAGCCGCTGCCCCGGGTGATTGGCCACTATGCTACCGTCGTGCAAATTGTTTCTAATCTGGTTAGCAACGCCGTTAAATTTGTGCCGGCAGGCGTGCAGCCTTCTATCCGTATCTGGGCCGAGATTATTAAAACCTCGCCGAGCGAAACGAGGGAAGCGGCGGTGCGCCTGTGGGTGGAAGATAACGGCATCGGCATCGAGCCGGAGTACCAGGAACGGATTTTTCAAATCTTTGAACGGCTGCACGGCATCGAGGCTTATCCTGGGACCGGCGTGGGCCTGGCGATTGTGCGCAAAGGCGCGGCCCGGTTGGGCGGGCGAGCCGGGGTTGAATCGCACCCCGGTCACGGCAGCCGGTTTTGGATTGAGCTGCCACAGGCCGTAGGATAGCGAGGTATTGGAGGAATGGAAGGTTGGAAGGTTGGAAGATTGCCAATTTTCCAACCTTCCAACCTTCCCTATCATCGTAAATTCTAACTCTCCCTTAATATCGGGCGGGTGAGACAGGTCGCCCCACCCTCGGCCTTTAGCGATATTTCGTGGCCTTGATAGGTTAACACTTCGCAGCCGGCGGCAGCCAATCGTTGTTGGGTGATCGGGTTGCCGGCCAGCATCAGGCATTGGCCGGGGGCCAGGGCCAGGACATTGGTCGCCATGGTCTCGAACTCTTCGGAGGGCACTTCAATAAACCGGAAATTTTGCTCGGTGAGATACTGCCAGAACGGGACCGGCATCAAGGGCGGATAAACCACGGCCAGCCGTTCATCCACCAGGCTGATAAAACTCATCAGATGCAGGCACGCCTCCGGGCCGAGATAGTAGGGCAACTGCACCGGAATACATTCGACCCCCAGTGGGGTCAACGCCTCTTGCAACTGCCGCAGCCCTTCGGCGTTGGTGCGGAAGCCCAGCCCGACGGCCAGGGTCTGCTCGTTCAGCCACATCAGATCGCCGCCTTCGGCCCGCGCTGTGCCGTGCAAACGGTAAAGGATGGGAATATCCAGCGCCTCAAAGCTGCGCGTCAGCGCAGCCTCTTCGCCCCGGCGGAGCGCTTTGCCCATGCTCAGGATGATCGCGCCCTCGTTTGTCACCAGGGCCGGGTCGTGGACATAAATCGCATCGGCGTGATCGGGCAGCGCTTCGTCATGATAAATGATTTCGGTTCCCGCCTGGCGTAGGCTGGCCACAAAGGCATCGTGCTCCTGCCGGGCCAGGGCCAGGTTGGGCTGCTCTGTGTAATGCCAGCGCACCGGATCGGCCCGGCCAAAAGCCTCATCGGGCCGGCGGACCAGCACCCGCCGCAGCAGTTTAATCATACTTTGACTGCCGTAACTTTGTCCCATTGTTGCCTCCTTTGAAATATAGTAGTCAGTAATCAGTTACTGCCAAAAGTTTAGAGCAAGATCGGCAGAATTGAAGGATTTTGAGCCTTATATTCTGACCATCATGCTCTGGCTTGACTTTTTCTAAGTCAACATAATCCTTAACTTAATGACATTGAGTAATCAGTAGTCAGTAGTCAGAAAGACATTTCATCGTTAGTGTCGTCCCGATTGGGACCACCGCCAGTGTACCGCTATCTGAAGGATGTGTCAATCCAAAATTTGATCCCCGTTTCTACCTTCCGCTGAAAAAGGGTAAAATGGAGCGAATAAAAAGGTAGCAGGGTCGCAAGGTAGCAGGGATGTATTACCCCTGTCTACGCCCTTCGGCGCACCTGAAGGGGCGCCGTCTACTGTCTACTATTTTGGGAGGAGTTTTTACCGTATGTCTGATCAGCAACCGAGTTTGAGCACCCTCTCTGTCTGGGCGGGCGAGGAGCAAACCCTGTGGCAGGGGTCTACCCAAGTGCCGGTGGTCCACAGTGTGGCCTTTGGCTACCAGGATGTGGACAATTGGCTGGACGTGGCCCTGGGCCGCGCGCCGGGCCATATTTACAGCCGTAATACCAATCCAACGGTGCAGGCGTTTGAAGAAAAAGTGCGCCAACTGGAAGGCGCGGAGGCTGCCACCAGCTTTGCCACCGGCATGGCGGCTATCAGCAACACCCTGTTTACCCTGCTCTCTCCCGGCGATCGGGTGGTTTCGGTCAAAGATACCTATGGCGGAACCAGCAAGATTTTTCTTGAGTTTTTGCCCCGCTTTCAGATTGAGGTGGAGTTGTGCGACACCACCGACCACGCCGCTATCGAGGCGGCCATTGCCCAGGGCTGCCGGCTGCTCTATCTGGAAAGTCCGACCAACCCGACCCTCAAAGTGATGGACATGGCCCGGCTGGCCCAGGCCGCGCATCGGGTGGGAGCGGTGGTCGTAGCTGATAACACCTTTGCCACGCCGGTCAACCAGAACCCGCTGGCCCTGGGGGTAGATTTGGTGCTGCACAGCGCCACCAAATTCCTGGGCGGCCACGCCGACGCGCTGGGCGGGGTTGTGTGTGGGGCTAGGCCGTGGGTGGAGCAAATTTATCATTTCCGGGAAATCAACGGAGCGACGCTGGACCCAATGGCGGCCTACTTGTTGCTGCGCGGCATGAAAACACTGCATCTGCGGATTCGCCAGCAAAACGAAAGTGCGTTGCAAATCGCTCGCTTCCTGGCCGAGCAGCCCCAGGTCAGCCAGGTTTTCTACCCCGGCCTGGAAACGCACACTCACCACGACGTGGCCCGGCGGCAGATGCGCGGCTTTGGTGGGGTGTTGAGTTTTATGCTCAAAGGCGGCTTCGACGCGGTGCGGGCCTTTCTGCCCCGGCTGCGCTACGCTCATCGCGCGGCCAATCTCGGCGCGGTAGAAACCATCGCCGGCCCGCCGGCCACCACCAGCCACGTCGAGTGTACGCCGGAGGAACGCGAAGCGATGGGCATCCCCGAAGGGCTGATTCGCTATTCGGTGGGGATTGAGGAGACGGCGGATTTGATCGCGGATTTGCAGCAGGCGTTGGCGGGACTGGAGCCTTGAACTGGAGCCTTGAACTGAAGTTCAGGCTGCTACTGAAAGTCCGTTAAAAACGGACTGTTTTGCCCAAATTTCAAGGTTGCGGAATTGGCCGAGTCGGTTTCTAACCGACTTCCCGTACCAGCCCGGAATTTCAATTCGGGGCGGTCTTGGTGGGGATTGAGAAGACGATGGAGTCCAAAGCTTGCTTTGGCGGATTTCCTGCTGCTTGGCCCGGGCCACCAGCGTCGCTTCGATTGAGAAGACGATGGAGTCCAAAGCTTGCTTTGGCTTTTCCAAACCAAGGTTTGGACTCCAATTTCCTCCCTTGGAATTTGAGTGGGGTAGGGGCGAGGCAACTCGGAGAGCGTTTTGGCTGCTTCGAGACAATCCATCGAGTTGCCTCGCCCCTCTTTGCCCCAAAACTGCTTCCAAACGATTGAGGAGCGTGCCATTCGCCGGTTTCTGTGATAGAATAGGGGTGGGATAATAAATTGTTGGATGGCAGAAAAACCCCAGAAAAGGTTCGTAACTTATGGATCAGGAAACTATAGATATTTACTGGACTGGACCCTATAGTTGGCCGAAGTTTGAGCCTGAAAACAATTTACCCTCTATACCAAAACATGGTAGTTGGCGTGATAGCTTTTTTCTTCTCGCGTTTAGCTGCTAATCGGGGCGGTTCTAAAAAGAATAGCTATCAAGGCGCCGAAATGGGTAATTCCGGTTTCATGTTTGTAGATAGCGGCAGCGGCTATAGCAGCGAAGACAGCAATGACGACGAAGGAGATGACAGTGAAGGGGATGATGGTTATGATTTTACGGATAATGGAGGATCATACGACGGTGGAGGTGACAGCTATGATGGTGGCGGTGGTAGTAGTAGCAGTAGCTCTGAATAGAATTCTCAAATACGCTTGATATAACTGCTCAGGCATGTCATTTCGACCGGAGGGAGAAATCTCTGATGCCTATGTAGCACTGTAGGGATTTCTCGGCCTTTGGCCTCGAAATGACATGCAAAGATAAAAAACATTAAGAAAGGAACCTTCTATGATTACCCAACAACCTTTTGGCCGAACCGGCCACATGAGCACACGGATTATCTTCGGCGGAGCAGCCTTATGGGTCGCTACCCAGGACGAGGCTGACCGGGTGCTGGATTTGATCCTGGAATACGGCATCAACCATATTGATACTGCCCCCAGCTACGGCGACTCGGAGCTGCGGATTGGGCCGTGGATGGACCAGCATCGAAAGCAGTTCTTCCTGGCCACCAAAACATTGGAACGCGGCTATCAAGGCGCGCGCGATGAAATACAGCGCTCGCTGGAGCGGCTGCATACCGACCAGATTGACCTGCTGCAACTGCATTACCTGGTCAAGCCGGAGGAATGGGAGGTGGCTATGGGGCCGGGCGGCGCGCTCGAAGCGGCCATCGAGGCCCGCGAGCAGGGGCTGATCCGCTTTATCGGCGTCACTGGGCACGACGTGCCGATAGCCCGCATGCACCTGCGCAGCCTGGAACGCTTCGACTTCGACTCGGTGCTGCTGCCCTACAGCTACATGCTGATGCAAAATCCTGAGTATGCCGCCGATTTTGAAGCCCTTATGTCCGTTTGCCAGCAGCGAAATGTAGCCGTTCAAACCATTAAAGGCGTCACCCGCCGGCCCTGGGGCGACCAGCCCAAAACCCATCAAACCTGGTACCAACCGCTGACCGATCAGACCGCCATTGACCACGCCGTCCATTGGATTTTGGGACGTCCCGGTATCTTTCTGAACACCGCCGGGGATATGACGGTTCTGCCCAAAGTTTTAGACGCCGCCAGCCGCTTCCAGGCCGCGCCTACGGAGGCAGTGATGCAGGCAGACCTGGCAAACCAGGAAATGGCCCCACTGTTTGTTTAAGCCAGCTTGGAAGGTTGGAAGATGGAAGAATGGCTTACTTTCCAGCCTTCCAACCCTCCAACACTTTCTTTCAAGACTATAATTCTTGCGAGTTTTCAATGGTTGAACCAGCCCTGCCGCTGGAGTTAAGCTATCCCCCCCTCCTGGCGACCAAACTGTACCCGCCCCGGCGGCGAGCCAATTGGGTGTCGCGGCCCCGGCTGGTGGCCCGGCTCAATCAGGATTTTAGCCAGCGCAAACTGACCCTCATCACCGCCCCCACCGGCTTTGGCAAAACCACCCTGGTGAGCGAGTGGCTCACTGAAAAGGATGAAGGCGGAAGGCAGAAGGATGAAACAGGGGAAGTTACCACCTTTCATCCTTCATCCTTCTTCCCTCATCCTTTCAAAACTGCCTGGCTCTCGCTGGACAAAGAGGATAACGACCCGGCCCGTTTTTTGAGCTATCTGGCCGCTGCCTTGCAAACGGTCTACCCCGCCCTGGGCCAGAGCAGTTTTGCCGCTCCGTCTCTCCCTTTGGAAACTGCACTGATCACCCTGGTCAATGAAATCGCCGCCCTGCCGGAAACCGTCGCCCTGGTTCTGGACGATTATCACCTGATCGAGACAGAGATAATCCATCAGGGTCTTACCTTTCTGCTCGATCATCTGCCGGCCCAACTTCACCTGGTTATCCTCAGCCGCACTACCCCCCCTTTGCCGCTGGGTCATCTGCGGGCCAGGGGACAACTGTTGGAACTTCAGGCCGCCGACCTGCGTTTTACCTCCGCCGAAGCCGCCGAATTTCTCAACCACGTCATGGGCTTAAGCCTGGCCGCCGCCGATATCGAAACCCTTGAAGCCCGCACCGAAGGCTGGATTGCCGGGCTGCAATTGGCCGCCCTCTCCCTACAGGGCCTGGCCCCGCCAGATATTTCCGGTTTTCTGGCCAGCTTTAGCGGCAGCCATCGCTACATTGCCGACTATTTGGTAGAAGAAGTGTTGCAACGCCAACCCGAAGCTATTCAAGACTTTTTGCTGCAAACCTCTATCCTCGACCGCCTGTGCGGGCCGTTGTGCGACGCCATGTTGGGAAAGGATGAAGGCGGAAGGATGAAGGATGAAAAAAATAAATTCTTCATCCTTCATCCTTCATCCTTCATCCTTGAGCAGTTGGAACAGGCCAACCTCTTCATCACGCCCCTTGACGACGAGCGCCGCTGGTATCGCTACCACCACCTTTTTGGTGATTTGCTGCGGAATTTGCTGCAAAAGAAGGTCGGCCAGGCGGGGGTAGCGGCGCTGCATCGCCGGGCGGCGGAATGGTTTGAAGGACACGGCCTGCCCGCCGAGGCCGTCAGCCACGCCCTGGCTGCCGCCGATGCTCCACGCGCGGCTCGCCTGGTGGAGCAGCACGCCCGCAGCCTGTTGAGCCGGAGCGAGATGACCACCTTGCTCAGTTGGCTGCAGGCTCTGCCCGCCGAACTGATTCGCTCGCAGGCCCAACTATCCCTCTTTCAAGCCTGGGCTTCGGCGTTGACCGGCCAATTAGATGTGGTCGAGACGTACCTGCAAGGCGCCGAGGGTCATCCCGGCGAAACCGCCGCCATTCGGGGCAGCGTGGCCTATTTCCGGCGGGATATGCCCCAGGCCATTGGCCTGTATCGCCAGGCATTTGACCTGCTGCCCGCCGACAACTCCTTTTTGCGGGGAGCGGTCGCGCTTAGCCTGGGCGTGGCCTACAGTTGGACCGGCCAGGTAGCCCAGGCCGGCGAAGCACTGACCCAGGCCCGGACCATCAGCCAGGCCAGCGGCAATTGGCATGTGGCCCTGACGGCCACGTGGAATCTGGCTCAACTCGAAATAGAGCAGGGCCATCTGCGCCAGGCCGCCGACTTATGCCGGCAGGCGCTTGAATTACCGGCCTCGACCCTGCCCGCTGCCGGGGGAGCTTACGTTTGTTTGGGCAGCCTGCTGTATGAACAGAATGAACTTGAGTCGGCTGTGACTCAGGTCGAGAAGGGTATAGAATTGGGCGAGCAAGGCGCTGACCTGGCGATTGTAGCCCTGGGTTACTTAACCCTGGCCCGGATCAGGCTGGCCCAGGCCGACCCTTCCGGCGCGCTTGAAGCGGCTCAACAGGCTGAACAGTTGGCCCGGCGCTACAACAGCCGCTATTGGACGGCTCAGGCGACCGCCTATCAAGCCAGAGTGTGGCTGGCCGAGGGTCAGCTAGAGGCAGCCTTGCGTTGGGCGGAGAGATCAGGCCTGTCGCCCCAAAACCCGGTCAGTTATCTGGCCGAGATTGAGTATCTGACCCTGGCCCGGCTGCTGCTGGCGCAAAAAAAAGAGACCGAAGCAGTAGAGTTACTGGAACGAATCCGTCAGGCGGCTGAAGCCAGCGGGCGAACTGGGCGAGTTATAGAGACCTTAATCTTGCTGTCGCTGGCTCATGAGGCTTCCATTGACACAGAGCAAGCGGTAACTTCCCTGGATCAAGCCCTGGCTCTGGCCGAACCCGAAGGCTACAACCGCATTTTTCTGGATGAAGGCCCACCCATGGTCGAACTTCTTAAAAGGATGAAGGCGGAAGGCCGCGAAGCGAGGCTGAAAGGATATATTGAAAAATTACTGCTGGCCCACAAAAAAGATGAAGAAAAATCTTTTCATCCTTCATCATCGCCGGGCGCTTCGCACTCGGCAGTCCTTCATCCTTTAATTGAGCCTTTGAGCGAGCGTGAATTGGAACTACTGGGTCTCATCACCGCTGGATTGTCAAACAGCGAGATTGCCGAAAAGCTGGTGGTCACGGTGGGGACGGTCAAGTGGCATCTCAACAACATCTACGGTAAACTCGGCGTACGCAGCCGGACCCAGGCCACAGCCAGGGCCAGGGAGTTGGGGTTGTTATGAATGTTCAACGTTCAAACGTTTAACGTTCCACCGGCAAGCCTGCCGCGTCCCAGGCTTTGATGCCGCCCAGCAGATTGATCACTCGAGGCACACCCCCCGCCTGTAGGATACTGGCCGCAATGGCTGAACGCGCCCCGGAGCGGCACTGCACCACTACGGGCTTGTCGGTGGGAATTTCGGCCAGGCGCTCCGGCAGGTAGCCCAGCATAATATGTTTCGCGTTGGGGATGTGGCCGGTCTGCCACTCGTCGTTCTGGCGCACGTCCACAACGGTGACTTGCCCGGCGGCTACCTGCCCGGCGATTTGGTCCGGGGTCGCCACTTCGTAATGCTGGAGCGGGTCACCGGCCTTCCGCCAGGCATCAAGTACTGACAGGTCAAAGTAACCGCCGATGTTGTCCAGGCCGATAGAGGTCAAATCGCGGACAATTTGAGACATAGCGGGCGAGTCCGCGATGAGGTAAAAAGGCTGGTCGTAACTGAGCAGCCAGCCGGCCCAATTGGTAAACGAATTGTCGTGGGGGATGTTGATGGTCCCAGGCAGGTGGCCGGTGGCAAAAGCGGCGACGGGGCGCGTGTCCACGACGAGCGCCGCCTCGGCCAGCAGGGCGTCCAGCCGGTTGAAGGGCAGATGCTCCGGCTGGGGCAGACCGGCCAGCACGGGCGGGCCGATTTTGTTGAGGCGTTTCATCTGGGCAAAGTATTTGGGCGGTTCCGGCTGGCCTTCGAGCAGCGCCCTGATAAACGTAGCCTCATCGGTATGGGATAGGGCCACGTTGAACATCTTTTCGTAACCAACGGTGCTGGATGGGACTGCGCCCAACGCCTTGCCGCAGGCGCTGCCGGCTCCATGCGCTGGCCAGAGCTGCAAATAATCGGGCAGAGTTTTGAAACGCTGTAGCGATCTGAACATCTGGCGCGCACCCACCTCGGCGGCGCCGGCTGCCCCCACTGCCTTTTCCAGCAAATCCGGGCGGCCCACATCGCCCACAAAGACAAAATCGCCGCTGAAGATGCCCATCGGCTGGTTGGCCCCGGCGGTATCGGTGATGAGAAAAGAGAGATGCTCCGGGGTGTGGCCGGGGGTGTGGCATACCTCAAAGCGAATGTTGCCGACGTTGAAGGTATCGCCGTCTTTGAGCAAGGTGTGGGGGTAGTTGTGAACATACTCATACTTCCAATTGGCGTCGCCTTCGTCCGACAGGTACAGCCGCACCTTCGCCCGTTCGGCTAGCTCTCGCGCCCCGGAGACAAAATCGGCGTGGATATGGGTTTCGGTGGCGGCGGCCAGCCACAAGCCCTCGGCTTTGACCGCTGCCAGATAAGGTTCGATGTCGCGGCCAGGGTCAATCACAATCGCTTCGCCGGTGACCTGGCAGCCTACCAGGTATGAGGCGTGAGCCAGCTTTGAGTCATAGAAATAGCGCAGCAGCATAGTTTCCTCCTTGTCTTCAACCTACTCATCCGTTTCGGCGGCTTGGCGCAGCGCCAGGAAAAGCTCCTTCAAGGGCTGGCTGACCGCGCTTTCGGGTTCGGCCAGCAGTAATGCCTGATACACATCCAAAAAGTTAAGTCGAGAACGGTGGAAGAAGTGCAAAAAGTGTCGTAAAAAGCCCAAACAGTCCAGAATGGCAATCTCCGTTCCGGCTGTTTGTTCATAGACGCCCTGAGCATAGTTTTTTACGCTGTCCTCAATTATATCGGTCGTAATAAAGATATAATTGTGAATACGGTTATCAGCCAGGGCAATTTTCTGTAAGGCCCGGTCTATATCATCAATGGTTACCCGGCGGGTTTTCATTTCATAGGCAGTGACAATACGCTCGTCATTTTCCAGGCAAATTTCAACATCACCCATTGCGCCGGTTTGCTCATCGGCGGCGTTGTGGCTTTTGAGTGGTAAGACTCGCTCCCCAATCTTATATCCCACCGATTGATAAGCAGCAGCGACCACTAAAACCGGCAACCGGCTGGCGTTTTTGGATTTCAAATGCTGCTCAATCAGGGTAACAATATCCTCGGAGGACAGGGGTGTGACATCCTCGCTGCGTTGGAGCGCAGCCAGGAGGGTAGACATCCTGGCTTCTCGCTCCTGGCGCATGATAAGCAGCACCCGCATGATTTCGGTCAGCAAATCCTCAGCCGATACCCGGCCTGAGTGGACATCATCAAGCAACTGTAAGGTGTCTTTATAGAGTTGGCGCGGGCGACCAATAATTTCCAGGTCTGGGGTGAGGGGGCGATCAATATTGCGAAAGGCTGGAGTCAAAAAGGCGGTGGTCGGGTTCAGCGGCAAGCGATGGTTGTTGATGAATGGGGTGAGATAGCGTTCATCATAGGTGCGGCCGGAAAAGGCGTCTTCGCTGCCAATTTCGGTGTAGGGTTTACGCGGGTCAATAGCCGGGCGGTCGAGTTTAGCCAGCGTACAGGCCATGAGCAGGCGGACACAAGCCCGATTTCTAAGCTGCCGGCAGACATAATCAATCCGCTCCAGGATGGCTTTTTCCTTGACCGCAGGATTGGATAAATCGGCAGAGGCGCGCCGGAGCAGTTGATTGAGTATTTCAGTAGGGTTTTGTATAGATTGAGACTCCGTAAGCCAAAAGCTGCGTAAGAGGCGATTAGGATTGTAATTAACCCACAGCACTTCAACGCGTTTGTCTTTGGTGCTGTGGTTGGTGCGTTCTTCGCTGATGAATTTTGTCCAGCGAGGGGGTGGGTAAAGTTCATTCATTAAATCGCAGTCGTAATTTGAAATCGCGGCCATTCCCTGCACAGAGTTCAATACTTCGGCTAACTCACGATGTTCGTCATCTGTCATTTCGTAGCTATAAGCCTTGTTATCGCCTCGTGTGGCATGAACATAAGGCGGATCACAATAGAAGAGTGTGGCGGGCGAGTCGTAAAGCTGGATCACCTCAATAGCGGGCCTGTTCTCAATTTGCACCCGCAGCAGCCGCTCGGCAATCTCCGGCAAATCTCGAACAGCGCCCAGCCAGCGTGAGACAGCGCCACCCATGCCGGCCCGGCTGGTATTTTTACAGTTGGCCCAGCGTCCCAGGCTGGCAGTTTGAGCCAACCCTGTCCGTACCTGGCGGGCGCGCACATAAAAACGCCTGGCTCGTTCCAGCGGGGGCAGAGCGGGGTCAATTTCGCAGGCTTTAGCAAATTCCTCCCGTGAAAAGGGGGTCAAGCCAATCGCCCGGATCAGGCGGTCAGGGTCATTCCGCAAAACCCGGAAAAAGTTAGCTACTTCAGCATCGAGATCATTGTAGGTTTCAACAGGCGATGGTTCTCGATTGAGCAGCACCGCCGCAGAGCCACTGAACGGCTCACAATAATGGTGACAGGCGGGCAGCAGGGGTAACAACCATTCCAGGTGGGAATATTTGCCGCCGTACCAGCCAAAAGCGATCTTTCGTTTGGTGTTAAGTTTTACAATCGGTGATGGCGCGACTTTCTTTTTTAGAGACGGAAACATATCGTTGCTTGGTTTTGACATACTATTCTTGTGCCTCTTTGAGGTAATACGTTTCCTTATCTGGTTTCAAGGGCCGCTTAAACCACAAGGGCCGGCGCAGTCCTCCGGGGCCAGGGGCGGGACGGGTCAAAGCCAGCCACTCACGGTAGATTTGCATAGACTTGTTGGTGTCTACGTGGATATCGCCATGCTTGTCGGTGAGCGCAGCCCGGCTAACCTTGACCTTTTGATGCCAGCAGTGCATGCCGCTGACCGGGTCGGGGTGAACGGCGTGGATAATATTCTGAGGCACGCCGACATCTTCCCACCAGATGCGGGCGGTATCAGGGTCGGCAGATTTGTAGGCTTTGGCTCCATGCAACTGGCGCATCGAAAATTCGCCGCTGCCGGTTTCATCCAGTTTGACCAGGGCCGACGCGCCGGGGTTGATGTTCCCGGTATCGGTCAGCCGCCAGCGTCCCAGGTGGTGGCTCATGGCTACAATGCCGGGCCGGAGACCCTCCGTCACCCAAACTTTGCTGACAAAAGAGCCAATCTCTGTTTCCACTTTGATGAGGTCATCCGTGTCTACCCCCAGCCGCCGGGCATCTTCTGGGTGCAGCCAGACCGGGTTTCTGTGGCTGATTTCGTATAACCATTTACTATTAGCAGAACGGGTATGGATCAGGGTCGGCAGGCGGAAAGTGGGTAAAAGCAGCATTTCACCCTCGGCAAAGTTGATGTGATCGGGGTGGACATGGCTTTTGAGGTAGTAAGGCAGGGTGTATTCCGGCCCTGACCAGCCCCACTCGGCCATGACCGGCTGGTAAAATTCTAGCTTGCGGCTGGGGGTATCGAAGCCGATTTTGGCCTGTCCGTCAATCAGGATGCCGATGGCCTGACCGTCCTTTAAAATACGGTTTTCGGAGTCAAGAGTGTAGTCTTCCGGCAAGGTAGACGGTAGACAGTAGACGGTAGACGGGGAAGAGGAGGTTCTCCCCTGCTCCCCTGCACCTCCGCTCCCCTGCTGAAATAGGGGTTGTTCGTAGGGTACATAATTCTCCCGTATCACCTCATAACAGCCGTACTTACGCATGTATTCCAGCGGGGTCATAAACTCTCTGGCGGCGGCGTCTACCAGGCCGGGGACGCTGTTTTCAAAAATCCAGCGATAATATTCCTCTACGGTGATACACTCACCGGGGGTATAAGGGCTTTCAAAGTGTTGGCGAATGCCCAGCGAGCCGTCGGGGTCAAGCCGCCAGGAGAGTTGCAGCCAAAATTCGTCCTCTTCCCAGACTTCGCCGGGGTTGGCTTCATAGGTAAATTTGACCCGCCGGCCCTGCTTTTCCATAGCGACCCGGCGCACCGGCTGGCGAAAAGCAAGCCACATGCCGGCGTGGGTTTCCTGGCTCATCAAATCGTGGCGCTCGCCGGCGTGGCCCATGGGCAGCACATAGTCGGCAAACCAAGCTGATTCGTTCCAGGTGGGGGTCAGGGCGATGTGGCAGCCGATGAGCGCCTCATCGCGCAAAGCTCTAAGCCAGGTGAAGCCGTCGGGGTTGGTCCACACCGGGTTGTAAACGCGGGTGAAGTAAACGTCGAGTTTGCCCCGGCCTTCGAGCAGGAAGTGGGGCAGTAAAAAGCTCATTTCATAGTGGCTCAGCGGCCACTCTTTGGGAAAGAGCAGTTCGCTCCATTTTTTCTGCGGCAGCGGCGTATCGAAGGGTTCGGCCACAAATTTGTTCCAGGCGTTGGCGCTGGTCCCGCCCCGTGTGCCCACCGAGCCGGTCAGCACGTTGAGGAAGAAGAGGGTGCGGGCCACCTGCCAGCCGCCCAGGTTGCCGCTGGCCGCCGCTCGCCAGATGTGGGCCGCCAGCCGGCCCTGGCAGTCGGCCACAATTTTAGCCGCTTCGATGATTTGCTCCGCGGGCAGGCCGCTTTCCTGGGCAGCAAATTCGGGGGTGAAAGAGGCGTAAATCTCCTTGAGCGCCCGGTCGAAATTGTCAAACGTGACCTCCCCGGCGGGCCGCTCGGCTTTGAGATAGGTGTCCCAATTGACCCAGCGGCGCACAAAATCTTTGTCGTATAGGTCGTTTTGGATCAAATAATTAGCGATGGCCAGCAGCACGGCGGCTTCGGAGCCGGGCCAGACCGGCAGCCAGTGGTCGGCCAGAGAGGCGGTGTTGCTCAGACGCGGGTCGAGCACAATCAGTTTAGTCCCATCCATTTTGCCTTCCATAATTCGCTGGGCGTGCGGATTAAAGTAGTGGCCGGTTTCGAGGTGGCTGCTGAGCAGCAGGATGACACGGGCATGGGCGTAATCGGGCGAGGGCCGGTCGAAGCCGGACCATAGAAAGTAGCCCAGCCGGGCCGAGGCGGAGCAAACATTGGTGTGGCTGTTGTGGCCGTCCACCCCCCAGCTTTGGATGACCCGCTCGACCGTGCCATCGTAGCCGGGCCGCCCGACATGATACATGATCTCGTTGTGCCGGTCTTCTATGATCGCCCGGCGTATGCGCCCGGCAATGTCGTCGAGTACTTCGTCCCAGGTAACACGAACCCATTTGCCTTCGCCGCGCCGGCCGGCCCGTTTGAGCGGGTAGAGGATGCGCTCCGGGTCAGTCATCTGGTTGAGAGTAGCCGGGCCTTTGGCGCAGATGCGACCCCGGCTGCCGGGGTGGAGCGGGTTGCCCTCGAATTTCTGCACTTCCAACGTTTCTTTGTCCACATAGGCCAGCAGGCCGCAGGCGCTCTCGCAGTTGAAACAGACGGTGGGAATGAGCGTGTAATGGCGCAGCTTTTTCTCCGGCCAGGCTTGGGGGTCGTACTCGGTCCAGTCATCCCATTTGTGGGGCGGGGGGCAGGAGGTGAGGGGGGTGGAGGGTTGGAAGATTGGAAGATTGGAAGGTTGGCAGGTTGGAAGATTGGCAGGGAAGGCAGTCGCTGGGGCCGGTTGGGGTTGGTGGGTCAGGTCAGTCGCCGCTTGCAGAAAGTGGGTGAGACGGCGGTTCATTTATTTCTTCCTCGCTAAAGTTTTTCCCATTCGTCTCGCTCAATTCCAGCCTGTCGCAAAATTCTGTTCAGAAGTTCTCTGCCGATGTCGCCTTGATGGGGATTGGGAATGGCTAACTTTATCTCAGCTTTGAGCATGTATTGATGTTTACCGCCGGCATAAGGACCTTCAAACCCAAGTTCTCGTAAGTGGTGGATTAGGTCTTGTCGTTTGATTGGCCCGAATGGCGGCATCAAGCTGCCTCTTGAGCTACAATCAACTCAAAGCCATCCACTACAGGCAGTGTGTGTCCCAGGCGTAGACCCAAGACAATCCAGCCTTCTAAAACTTCTTGCAGCTGTTCGCGGCATGCTTCAAGGGAGTCTGCATTAGCGTAGACGCCCTGAAAGCCGGGAATCTCCCCATAAAATGTACCATCATCGGGCAAAATTTCGTACTTTGCTTGACGCATTGCTGCTCGAATGTATTCTGTCAACATAGAACGTTCTCCTCTTTAAAAGCCGCTTTAATCTTGAAGTGGGAATTAAAAATGGATTATACCGTTTCCACCAACTTTACATCCAATTCGGAGCGATAATTGGCAATACGCCCCTCGCGGAGTTCTTGGAAAAATTTGTTAAAATTCCGCTCGGTCAGAAAGTTGAATTTGTAGCGAAGAGGACTACCCACTATTCGATATGATTATATCACGAAATTGGAGAAGTGTCTGGCTGCGGAAGGTGTGCTTCCGCCCAACCCAACCGCACAAACAGCCACGGTGCGCCGAGCGCGCCCCACAAACCCATCAAGCCGTAACGAAAGAACCGAAAGAGATTCTCCGGCTCCCAACCGGCAAAGGCCAGGCGCAGCCCCAGCCACAAGCCCAGCATGACCGCTGTACCGAGGGCGAACCGCAGCGCCCGTAAGCGCCAGGGGCCATCCACCTCAAAGCCGAGCCAGCGCCGTTCCAGGGCAAAGCCAATCCCCAGGCCGAACATCACTGCGCTGACCGTGATACCCTCGCTGGTGGGAAAAAGGAATGCGAGCAGGGTGGGGAAGGCTAACGCCAAACCCAGTTGCCAGACCAGACCTTTCGCCTTTAGCCAGATTTCCAGGGTGGGTTCCAGCCACAGATACAATAACAACAGGCCGGCTCCAAGCAGATGGCCGCCCACCAGATCGGTGGGGAAGTGAACACCCAGGTAAAGCCGGGATAGGGAGATGAAAACAATCAACAGCCCGGCCAGCCACCATAACCAGGCCCGTCGAAACTGGCTGGCCAGGTAGCCCCAAACCACCACCGCGTTTTGAGCGTGGCCGCTCGGCAATCCGCCGCCGGGGGCCAGGGCGAGCTGGCGCACGCGGGGGTCATATTCAAAGGGCCGAGGCTGGTTAACCACAAATTTTGCTGCGGCGTTGAGATAGGCCGACAGCAAAAACAACAGGGTTAAGCGCACCCCAAGGCGGCGGTTGACACACCAGTAGAGGCCGGGCAAGGCCAACAAATAAAAAAGTTCTTCACCCAGCATCGTAAAGGCGAGGAAGGGCAGGTCAAGCCAGGGGCTAAAGCGCTGAAACCATAAAACAACTTGCAGGCCCCAATCGAGGGTGCTATCCATCTTAGTGCCTTAGCAATTGCGTCCTTGTACATTGAGCAAGAAAATCTCACGCAAAGTCGCCAAGAACGCCAAGAAAAATTTATTAAAAACCTTTGCGTCTTTGCGCCTTTGCGAGAGAACCCTTTTTGGTTCCGGCTTGTCCGGGTTAGGTAGTTCCAAGATTTAAATTAACCGAAACGTGTTGCGTCTTGCATGTTCCGTCTGCCTTATCTCACGCAAGACGCAACACGAGTGTTGCGAAATTATTTTCTTGGAGCATAGGCTGGGAAGGCATTGCCTCACCGGTCCTCGTCCGAAATCAGGAATTGGGTATCTCTTGCGGAGCCATCACAAAAACATACTCAAATAGATACAGGCCGGTCAACGCCGCCACCACGGCGACGAGGAGCAGCAAAAAGGCCAGCGACCCGATGAAGGCGCTGACCAACAAGATGGTTAATGGCAGCAAATGGCCCAGCCCGATTGAACCCCACCAGAAATAACGGCGATACTTGCCGGCGTGAATAGCATGCGCGGCCTGGGCAGCCGCCTCGGAGGCGTGGGGCATGCCAAACTCACCCAGGAGGGTTACAAACAGATCCAGCCCCAGGGTGAGGCCAAAAACCCAAGCCAGGCCGACGACCATCGGCTGGGGCATGGGCACAAAAAAGCCCAATATTAGCAATACCCCTGAGCCGGCCAGCAGCGCCTGGAGCAGCAGATGAAAGGGCAAAAGTGTGCTCTGCCACAGATCGCGCCCTTCGGCCTGGCCAAACAGAAAGGCAGTGTAAACCGCCGAACCAACGGCCAAAATAAATCCCAGGCCCAGGAAGACTGGCCGCGCAATATTCGCTAGAGAAAAGGAGAGCAGCCCCAACCAGACCCCTCCTTCTACCAGCAGCCACAGCCCGGCGACCAGACTGAAACCGACAAGAATAAAAGCGCCGCGCGTGAGCCACGATTTCCACTGGGGGCGGGTCAGGATGGTAAAAAAGCGGGCCGGTTTATCCAGGTCAACCACCAGCAGCAGCGTGGTCAGGCCGATAAAAAGCAAAGTAATAAAGTTGCCTACCAGCGCCAGCAGACGGCTAAAGTTGACCAACTCCAGGCCAAAAAAGACAGCCAGCAACGCGAACACGCCGCTGCCAATCGCTTTGGTCACCAAATAAGCCGGCACCGGCCAATGCCAGGGAACTTCGTGCTGGGCATTGTAGCCGGTCTGCACCATCTGCTCGGCCAGACGGCCCTCGCCCCAATAAATCGGTCCCCACTCGGTGTAACCCTGGGGAGATGGGCTGCGGATGGATGTACCGGAAAGCGATTTACGATTTTCGATTTTCAATTTACGATTTTCGATGGGAGGCGTAGGGTGGGTAATAGGTCTATTCCCGGTCTCCGGTCTCCGGTCTCCGGTCGCACTCCGGCGGGCGGCTTGCAGCGAAATCACATCCGCCCACATAAACGAAGACCCCAAGTGCGCCGCTGTCGGGGTCAAGGTGACTTCGTCGCCGTCAATGTAGAAAAGCTTGGGCGCTGTGCCCTGTTCCGGCTTGCGCACGCTGACTTTTTCCCGCGCTACCAGATGGCTGATCCTGCTGTCGGGGTCGTCCAAATCGCCGGCGATGATGGATTGGGTGGGACAAACAATCACGCAGGCCGGCTCCAGGCCCAACTCGGTGCGGTGGGAGCAGTAGTGACATTTGGCGGCGGTGTGGGTGTCGGGGTCAATGTAAATGGCGTCGTACGGACAGGCCTGCATGCAGGCTTTGCAGCCAATACAAACTCGCGAGTCGAACTCGACGATGCCATCGCTGCGCTGGTACATAGCCGTCACCGGGCAAATGCGAACGCAGGGCGGGTTGGCGCAGTGGTTGCAGCGCGTTACCTGGAAATGGCGGCGGGTGTGGGGAAATGCGCCTTTTTCAACATACTTAACCCAGGTACGGTAGACTCCCAACGGAACCCGGTTTTCAGATTTGCAGGCGGTGCTACAGGCGTGACAGCCAATACAGGTGCGGTTGTCTATAACAAAGCCATAATTCACGCTGGCCTCCTTGCCAGGATGAAAATTTGTTGGCAGGTTAGTTCCGCTTCATCAAAATCGGCCAATTCGGCCCTCACGGTGGGGGTGAGGTGGGCCAGGGCCTGGGGATTCACCTCGGCCTGCCACTGCTCGACCTGAAAAAATTTCTCGAAGGCGGGACGATAGTGGCGCTCGCGCCAGCGATTGAGGATGACCGGGTTTGGCTGAGACGTGTTAGCTGTGCCGCGTAGGTGTGACCAGGGCGATGCTCCATCCGCCGAAAAAGCGCCGTTCAGGGCAGGGTAGGGGATGATGTTAGCCACCAAAACCCCACCCGGCTGCAAAACTCGGGCGGCTTCGGCCAGCAGGCTCTCGACATCCGGGGCGTGGTGCAGGTGGTTAAGGCAGACGACGGCCTCAAAACTGCGGTCGGGAAAGGGCAGCCGGGTCAGGTCGGCCAGTTCGATTTTTATTCCGTTCCACTTTAGCTTCAAACCGGCGTGCTGCGCCAGGGCTTGATAGTACAGCGCGGTGGCTGTCTCCCAGGCTTTGACATATTTGCCACGTTGGAACAGGCGTTGGGCCAGGCTGGCCGTAGGTAAATAGGCCGGCGGAATATGGAGGTCGGCCCCCACGATTTTATACCCGGCGGAATTGAACAGGAGCGTTTGCGCAGCCAACGGCCCGCAGGCCAAATCCAAAAGCCGGGCATTTTTGAGGGAGACACCAGCCTGTTCCAGCAGCTTGACTGCATGCTGGAAAGCCTGGACATCACTCTCAGCGTGCCGGATCGAGTCGGTGAGATGCCGGTAATCAGGCGGCTGTTGGAAAATGGCGGCGGCGAAGGTGGGCAAATCAGGATGGCCGAAATCTTTGAGCATCGTTTTGACCGCCGGCTCCGGGCAGGCAGCCAGCCATTGCATAACCGAGGTCATACAGTTGAGTTCCCCGGCCATATCGGTGAGTATTTTGTTGTCCACTGCCGCCAGCGTGGGGCTGCCGCCGCTCAACTCGCGCAAGTAGGCCAGCCCGGCCTGAGTGTCGAAGCAGGTAGCATACCAGGCTGCCGTCAGCAGCCGCCAGGGACGCCAATGGGGGTTGGTATTGCCGGCCATATCACGGCAATAGGCGGCCAGCCACACCCCGGTTTCGGGCGCAGTGGGGCGGTTGAGCAGGCGGCGAACGAGGGTGGGCATGTTATAGCGCGCCGGTAGGGGGTGGAAATCACTGAAGAAAGTTGCCAGCCGGTCATCTTTGGTCTGAGCAATCCAGTTGACCAGCTCGACATGGCAATCCAAATCATTGGCAGCCTCGCTCAGAATTTCGGCCAGGTGCTCCGAGATGGCCGGCTGTCCGGTATTGAGCCACATCAGATAGGGCCAGGCTTTATCCGTATCAAATTCCGCCGCCAGCCAGACCAGCGCCACCACCCGCCAGCGCAGGGCGTCGGGCGTGCTCAGGTGGCCGCTGGATTTGATCAGTTCAAACAACCATTCCCCCAATCCCGGTTCGCGGGGCATTTGCATCAACTGGCGCAGTTGCTCTTCGATACTATCGGGAATGGTGGTGAGTGGGGGAAGCGTGAGCGTTTGGGTCATCGGCAATTCAATCCTTGTGTCCAGACCGAAGACCAGGGATCCCCTCCCCCTCCGAGGGGGAGGGTTAGGGTGGGGGTGCGGTCTTCGGTCATCCGTCTTCGGCCATTTGACAGTATGATACGGAAAAATGGGGGTGAAATCAAATTTTTGGCTCCGGCGCAATCTCCAATCTGCAAATGCCGGGTAAATATGTTATACTCTATTCAATTCGTAACTGCTCAGACATGTCATTTCGACCGAAGGGAGAAATCTCTGATGGCTATGTAACACTGTAAGGATTTCTCGGCCTACGGCCTCGAAATGACATGAGGGCTGAGCAGTTACCTCAACTCAACGTGGAGGTGTTTCGATGGATTTACAACTGACCGAAGAACAGGTGATGATTCGCGATGCGGCCCGCGCCTTTGCCCAAAATGAAATCGCCAAAGTAGCGGCGCATTATGATGAAACGGGCGAATTTCCTTACGAAACCGTCAAAAAGATGGGCCAACTGGGGTTTATGGGCATTGAGGTGCCCGAAACTTACGGCGGGGCCGGACTGAACACCATTGCCTATGTGCTGGCGATGGAAGAAATTGACAAGGTAGACGCCGCGCACGGCACGATCATGTCGGTCAACAATTCCCTCTTTTGCTATCCGATTCTCAAATACGGCACGGAGGCCCAAAAGCAAAAATATGTCACGGCGGTGGCAACCGGCGAGAAGATTGGGGCCTATTCGCTGACCGAGCCGATGTCCGGCTCCGATGCGGCGACCATGCGCAGCCGGGCCTACCGCCAGGGCGACCATTATGTGATTAACGGCGTCAAAAGCTGGGTCACGAATGGCCCGGCGGCCGATTTTATGATTCTCTTTACCATGACCGACCCGGAACGCGGGCATCGCGGCATCACCGCTTTTATTATCGAAACAGACCAGCCGGGCTTTCATCGAGGCCGCACCGAAGATAAGTTAGGCGTCCGCGCCAGCGCCACCTGCGAAATCCACTACGACAATTACCGCTGCCCGGTCGAAAACCGCCTGGGCGAAGAAGGCGAGGGCTTCAAAATCGCCATGACCGTACTCGACTCCGGGCGGATTGGCATTGCGGCTCAGGCGTTGGGTATCGCCGGGGCGGCCTACGAGGCCAGTTTGAAATACGCCCGCGAGCGTGAAGCTTTCGGCCAGGCCATCGGCCAATTTCAGGGTATTCAGTGGAAGCTGGCCGATATGAAATGCCGTCTCGACGCCTCGCGGCTGCTCATTTATCAGGCGGCTCTGGCCAAAGAAGCGGCCAAAACCAGCGGCGCTCGCTTCACCACCGAAGCGGCGATGGCCAAACTGTTTGCCAGCGAAACGGCCATGTTCTGCGCTCACCAGGCGTTGCAAATCCACGCCGGGATGGGCTACAGCAAAGAACTGCCCATCGAGCGTTACTTCCGCGACGCCAAAATTACCGAAATCTACGAAGGCACCAGCGAAATTCAGCGTATGGTCATTGCTCGGAATGAGTTGGGGCTGCGCTAACCAGGAGACCTCTTAAAATGAACTCCTTTACCACTGACGACTTGCAAGTTCTGGCTAAATTTCCCTTTACCGACCCCCGTTGGAAAAACAAGTTTTTGATCGGCGGCCTGTTACACCTGGCCGGATATGTCATTCCTTTGATCCCGGTGATGTTTGTCTATGGCTACTGCGCTCAAATGATGCGCCAGATTATCGTTGAAAAGCGTGACCCTTTTATGCCGGAATGGGATAATTGGGAGAAGCTTTTGCAGGATGGCCTGAAAATAACTGGGGTTGGTCTTATTTACAGCTTGCCCGGCCTCATCCTTTTCTGCGGCGGTTATGGCCTCTTTTTTGTCACTGTGATTGGGGCAGGAGTCGCCTCGGAGAGCGTGCCGCGTGATAGTGCGCCCCTGACTGCGCTTGCGCCCTTGGTGGGGATGGTCAGTTGGTTGGGCGGTTTTGGGCTGGGTATGGTGTTGATGCTGGTTGGTTTGATGTTCCTGCCGGTCGCGGTGGGACATGTCGTCGCCACCGATCAATTCTCGGCAGCTTTTCGCGTGCGGGAATGGTGGCCCATTTTCCGGGCTAATTTGTCTGGCTATGTGATCACCTATGTGCTGATGTTTGGCTTTTGGATGGTCCTCAGCTTTGCCATCCAAATCCTTTACTTTACCGTCATTTTCTGCTGTTTGCTGCCTTTTGTTATGGCCTTTATCATGATGTACCTCATGATTATTGCCAGCATCTTATTTGCCCAGGCGTACCGGACAGGCGTACAGAAGTTGGCTTTACCGGCGACCACTGTTTGATTGACAGCTAAGCTTGATAAACTACCTGCCCCTCGAAAACCGTCATCTCCACTTTCGTCTCCGGGATTTCACCCGGCGAAACCTCAAACAAATCCTGCGACAGCATCACCAAATCCGCCCATTTGCCCGGCGTGATAGACCCCTGGACTGCCTGTTTGCCCGACAGGTGAGCCGGTCCCATTGTATAACCCTCAATCGCCTCGGCTACCGTCAATCGCTCTTCGGGATACCAGCCGCCGGTCGGCTCACCGCGCTCGTCCTGGCGGGTGACGGCGGCATAAATGCCCAGCATGGGATTCAGGGGCGCTACCGGCGCGTCGGACCCCATGGCCAATCGGGTTCCATGATTGAGCAGCGAGCGAAAGGCATAGGTATAACGCGCTCGCCGGCCCCAATTTTTGTTAGCCACAGACCAGTCCGTCAGCAGATGAACCGGCTGCACCGAGGCCACAATCCCGGCCTGGCTCAAGCGGGGCAAATCGTCGGGGTGAATGACCTGGACGTGCTCGATGCGATGGGGAAGAGCGGCAGGGGGGCGGAGGAGCGGAGGGGCAGGGGAGAAGTTATCCTCCCCCTGCGCCCCTGCCCCCCTGCTCCTCTGCTCGAAAGAAGGCAACTCACTCAACACATCCAACACCTCCCGCACCGCCCGGTCGCCAATGGCGTGGACGGATAGGGGAAAACCGGCTTTGCCGGCCTGGACGGCCAGTTCGTTCAGGGTTTCGGTCGGGGTCACAACCAGGCCATAATTGTTCGGTTCAGCCTCAAATGGCTCGAGCATCCAGGCGGTGCGCGATCCCAGCGTGCCGTCGGCAAAGGCTTTGAGATGGCCAATCCACAGCCGCTCGTCGCCAAAGCCGGGCTGGAGGCCCAGGGTGGCCGCTTCGGCCAGGTGTTCGGCAGCGATGTTCATGTGAACCCGCAGGTTCAGTTCGCCCTGACGGCGCAGCGCTTGAAACAGCCGGAAGGTCTGCCGACCCTCGCGCTGGACCCGCTGGTCGTGGATGCCGGTCAGTCCCAGGCGGTGGCACTCGGCGATGGCCTCTTTTAGCCAGCTTTGCAGCATGGCCGAGCTGGGTTTGGGCAAATGCGGCTCGACCAGCCGGATAGCGTTCCACTCGCGCAGCAGGCCAATCGGCTGGCCGGATGGGTCACGCTCGATCCGGCTTTCAGGCAAATCGGGCGTTTCGCGGGTAATGCCGGCCAGTTTCAGCACCGCGCTGTTGACCCACCAAGTGTGCATATCCATGCGGGCCAGCAGCACCGGCGTGCGCGGGGCGATGTCGTCCAGCAGGGCCGCCGTCGGCTGGGTATCCCACAGATTTTCGTCCCAGCCCCAACCCTGCACCCACTGGCCCGGCTCCGCCTTTTCGACGGCCTGGCGCACTCGCCGACGTACTTCCTCAAAATCACGCACCCCAAACAGGCTGACCTCCTGCCGCCGGATGGCATATTGCAAAAAGTGAACGTGGGCGTCGGTTAGACCGGGTAAAACCAGCCGCCCGCCGGCATCTATCCGCCGGGTGGCGCGATCGGCCAGGTTCAAAATCTCTTCATTGCTACCTACGGCCACAATTCGTCCGTGCGCGCAGGCAACGGCTTCAGCCCAGGGCTGGGCCGGGTCAACTGTATAAAGGCGGGCGTTATACAGAACCAGGTCGGCTCGTTCAGTCATCTTGATCCTTTTCGTTGAGGTCCTCGGCCATGCGCCGGATAATATCCGACCGGCTGACAATTCCCACCAACCGACCCTGAGTCACCACCGGAACGGGATTAATCCGGCGATCCACCATTAAATCGGCCAGCCTTTCGATGGTGGCCTCGGGCGCAATCGTCACCGGCGGTTCAGACATGATTTCGCGGGCGGTAGTACCCATTGCCCGCTCCAGGCGCTCCTGGTAGTGGCCGGGCAGTTCCAGCGGAATCATATTGTCGAAGATAAACAGAAAGCCGGGCAGCTTGAAGTGGGCATTACGGACAATCAAATCCAACTCGGTCACAACGCCGATGACCCGGTTATCCGTGTCAACCACCGGCAGACCGCTTACATCGTGCTGCGACATCAGCCGGGCAATCTCGCCAACCCGGGTTTCGGGGCCAACGGTAATCACCTCGGTCGTCATCAAATCACTAACTCGCCGCTGTTGCAATGTTTCTTCCATGAGAGTTTGCTCCAATATTAGTCAGAATCTAAAACGATTTACGATTTTGGATTTACGATTTACGATTTGATTGCTCTCAATCGTAAATGGGATCGAAAATTTTTTGTCGATGTGAAAACGTAAGCGCCTACCCCGATTATACACGTCTCGAAGTGGGGGGACAATAACGACAGGCTCATTATTCATTGACAGTAGCCTTACTCCGGCCTTATAATGCGCCTGAACCAATCAATTTTATAAAAAGGAAGCAATGATGCCCCTCCAAAATTATCAAACCCCCACGAACCGCCGCGAGCGCGTTCTTCAAACGGTGCAGCATCAGGAAACCGACTTTGTGCCTTACAATTTCCACGCCATTCCCATGGTCTATGAAAAGCTGATCGAATATTATCAGCTCAAGGACAGCGTCGAACTGGCCGATTTTATCGGTAATCACGTTGTCAAAGTCGGCTCCGATTTTAACTACAATCCCTGGGCCAACGAAATTCAGGAAGTTCGGCTGACGCCCAGCGGCGGTCCCGTTTTTACCAATCTGGACAAAGAAGGCGCGCTGCATATGGATGAGTTCGGCTGCGTCTGGGACCGAACTTCGGGCATGCCTCACCCGGTGCAGTATCCGCTGGAAGAAGACCACACCCTGCTGGATAAGTTCGTCTGGCCCGACCCGTATCGAGCCGGGCGGTTTGACGCCGCCAAAAAGTTGGCCGACCAGTGGCGCGATAAAGCCTTTATCTTTGGCAAAATCGGTATGATTCTGTTTGAACGGGCCTGGAGTTTGCGCGGGATGGTCAACTTGTTTACCGACATGCTCGACCGCCCGGAATTTGTGGACGACCTGCTGGACCGCATTATGTACGAGTGGAACCTGCCCATCATTGACCAACAGCTCGCCCTGGGCATTGACGGCTTTTATTTTGCCGACGATTGGGGTTCCAAAACCGGGTTGATGTTTAGTCCCAAGCTGTGGCGTCGTTTTATCAAGCCCCGCCTGGCCCTGATTTACCAGCACTGCCACGAGGCCGGGGTGTATGTCGGCCAGCATTCCGATGGCAACATTGTCGAGATTTTCCCCGATTTGATTGAGATTGGCCTGGATATTTTTAATCCGCTCGAACCGGCGACGATGGATATCTTGGAAATGAAGCGCCGCTTTGGCGACAAAGTCACCTTTTACGGCGGGGTGGATGTGGAAAAAACGCTGCCCTTTGGTACACCGGAAGAGGTCCGGGCCGAGGTGCGCGAGCGGGCGACTACGTTAGGCAAAGGCGGTGGCTACATTTTGCAAACCACCCACACCATTCTGTGGGATGTGCCGCTGGAGAACCTGGTGGCTTACATCGAGGAAGTCCGCGCCCTGGCCGGGCTGGAGACGCCCCGGCCCAACGGCAAATAAAACCGGTGGAATTTACAACAAGGGAGCGGCAGATATACTATAATCTGAGTTCCGAATTATCGTCAAAAATCACCCTTCGATACACCCACTCCCTCTGGTCGGGGCTACTCAGGATGATTTTTGACTTCTTATCGCATCCTGATTAGCCTTGAACGCAGTGAAAGGCGTATCGAAGGGTGCGATTTGGGAAACTCCAAATTCAGGTTATTATCATCAACGTTTAGCTTCACAAGAGGATTGATGCGGCGGATGGTGTTACAGGAGGGCGGCCTTGATCTTTGATAACCGTTATCAGGTAGAAGAAGTCCTGGGCCGAGGCGGGGCTGGGGTTGTTTATCGCGCTTTTGATTTGAAATCGCAGCGTCAAGTGGCGTTAAAAACCCTGGAAACTTCGCCGAGTGGTCCTGATCAGGGTATCGAACGACTGCGCCGGGAAGCGGCTCTGTTGAGCCGGCTGGCGCACCCCAATATTGTCGGCTTTTATGATGTGGGCGCAGAGGCCGACCCGCCTTACCTGGTTCTGGAATATGTAACCGGCTGCACCCTGCGCACCCTGCTTGAGACTTACCCGTCGCCGCTCCCCCTTGAACTGGCCCACCATATCATCGGGGGGGTGCTGGCAGCCCTCATCGCCGCCCACCAGGCCGGCATTATCCACCGCGATTTAAAACCGGAGAATATTATGCTGGCCGGTCTGGACCCGGCTGCTGGGCTTGACCCAGATCTGGAGTTACCCAGTCCCCAGGTAAAGGTGATGGATTTTGGCCTGGCCTATCTCAGCGGCGACGTGCGTATCACCAGCGAGAACCTGGTGGCGGGCACGGCCCTCTATCTGGCCCCCGAAGCGGCCCTGGGCCAAACCGTTGATGGCCGCGCCGACCTCTATGCGCTGGGGCTGATCTGGTATGAACTGGTCGCCGGCCGCTTTCCCTTCCGCAGCGATGAGCCGTTGGTGGTCATTTCGCAGCATTTGCACGCTACCCCTATCTCGCCGCGCTGGCATAACCCCGCTCTGCCGCCTGATCTGGCTTCCCTTATCCTCAAACTCCTGGCCAAAACTCCGGCTGAGCGCCACCAGACAGCCGAAGCAGTTTTGGCCGACCTGCAAAGTATTCAACACAGCCAGACCGAGGCTCGCCCCCTGACCAGGGCTTCCCTTCTCGAAGCGATGGCGCGCGGGCATCTAGTAGGCCGTGACACGGAAGTAGCCTTACTGCGAAATGCCATTGAGACGGTGCGCCAGGGTTCGGGCCAGGTTATCTTCATTGAGGGTGGATCGGGTATTGGCAAAACTCGTCTGGTTGAAGAGGCCAGCCTTTACGCTCGCCTAAAAAATGCCCAGGTTTTCACCGGGCACTGCTACGATGCTGATCTGACTCTGCCCTACCAACCCTTTATTGAGATTGTCAAAGCTTACGTGCAGGCCCAAATCAAACCGGGCACAACCGGACGCCTGCCGGCCGGACTGGCCGCCGAACTGGTCAAGCTGGCTCCTGGCCTTGAAGCTCACTTGGGTGTTGCCCCTACTCCAAGCCAGGTCTCGCCCGCCGAGGCCCGGCTGCGGCTGTTTGAGGCTGTCACAGCCCTGTTCACTAGCGGGCCTGACCCGCTGGTACTCATTCTGGAAAATCTACACTGGGCCAGCCCGGCCGACCTGGCCCTCTTGAATCATCTGGCCCAAACCGGAATACGCTATCATCGGCTGCTGCTGGTTGTAACCTATCAGAGCAGCCAGACCCAACAAGCTTCTTCCCAGGCGTTAGCCAGACTGTTTAACCAACTTACCCGCGACGGTCTGGCGACCCACCTGAGGTTACACCCCCTGCCGCTTGAGGGTATCAAGGCGTTGTTGGAAACCCTACTTGAAGGGGAGGTGACGCCCGATTTTAGCCGGGCTGTTTTCGAGGTGACGGAAGGCAATCCCTTTTTTATCCAGGAGGTTTTGAAAAGCCTGATTGAAGCGGGTCGCATCTTCCGCGATTCAAACCGGGGCCGCTGGGCCGGCCTGAACCTGGATCGGTTGGAAATTCCAGCCAGTTTAAAGGAAGTGATGAGCCAGCGCTTCAAAAAATTGAGCCAGTCGCAACGCCGCCTGTTGAGCCTGGCCGCCTTGTTGGGCCGGCGTTTTAGCTTTGAAACCCTGCTGGCTGTCGCGGAGACCGGCGAGGCTGAAATTAACAAAACCCTGGAAAAAGCGATCAAGATGCAGCTTATTCGCCGGGTGCAGCCCTTCGAGGGCAACCCTAACCTGGAGCTTTACGCCTTTGAACATGCCCTGATCCGGCAAACGTTGATCGAGAGCCTGAACGCCCGGCAGCGGGCGGATTTGCACCGGCAGATTGGCTACGCCTTGGAGCGATTGAACGAGAGTCGTCCACAGCCCCTGGCTTCGCCCGACGAACTGGCTTATCACTTTAGCCTGGCCGGGGGCGATAACCGGGAGAAAGCCATCAGCTATAGTTTAATTGCCGTTGATAATGCCCTGCGAGTTCATGCCAGCGAGGTTGCCGTCAAGCATTATCACCTGATTCTGGAGCTATTGCTGACCGATCAGGAGGTCAACCGGCCGGCCTGGGTTTTGGAACAACTGGGCGATCTCTATTTTTATCATACCCGGCAAATTGTGGATGCCGTCGCCGCTTACGAATGGGCCATTCAATTATGGCAGGCCGCGCCCCAACCCGACCCGACCACCCTGCTTCGTTTGTATCTACGCATGGGCGAGATCGCCCGCCATTGGCCGGGTTGGGCCGAAAAGCTGGATACCTATCTGGCCGAAGCCCTGCGACTGCTCGACCGGCACCCCAGCCAGACTGAAAACTCTAAACGCGCCCGTCTGCTGGCCGCGATGGCCTTTAGCCTGCATCAGCGCAATGACCCCGCCGACGAGACAGCCTTAAACCTGGCCCAGGCCGCCGTGCCCTTGGCCAGGCAAGCAGATGCGCCCGATGAGGAAAGTGCGGCCCTTGACGCGCTGCAACGCATCTACCGCAGCCGGGGTAATTTGACGGCTGCCCACGAGATAGACCGCCGCCGTTTGGAGTTGATCCCTCGGTTGCGGGACTCCACCGAGGCCGTTGAGGTTAACCTGGCCGCCAGCCAGATGGGCTGGGAAACGGGCGATTTGGCTGCGGCCACCAAGTTTTGCCAGGAAGCGTTAACCATAGCTACCCGCACCGGTAATATTGGCGGGCAGTGGGAGGCGCTGCGCCGCCTGGTGCTGCTCCACTTGCAAACAGGCAAACTCGCTGCGGCGGTCACCTATGCCAACCAGGGGGTTAGCCTGGGGCCGCGCGCCGGGCTGCTTGAGTTTGGCGAGCCGGTTGAAGCCCTTTTTCGCACCCATCTGGCCATTCTCTACACCTTGCAGGGCCAGGCCGAGGCGGCGGCGCGTGAGTTGGCTGAATTGAGCGCGTTATACCCCACCATCGAAACCCCGCCCTATCGTTTCGCCCTGGGCTGGCTGCACTATGAAGTCGAAGCCTGGAACGAGGCCATCCTCAATCTGGAAAGTGGTCAGGCCTTCTCGACGCCCTTTTTGCCGGGCCGCTTCGACCAGGTTTTGCTGCTTGATATTTATGGTCATTTGGGAGATGAGATCGCCCTGACCGAACTGGGACCGGCCGCCGAGGCCGAAGCGCAGCGCTGGAATTTGCCCTACCTGTTGACCATTCTTTACCGGGGTTACGGCGCTTTTTACACCGAGCAGGGCAACTGGGCCGAGGCCGAGGCTGCTTTCAAGCGGGCGCTGGCCGTCACTCGCGGCAAGGGCTTGTGGTATCAGGATGCGCGCACCTGGCTCGATTATGGTCGCCTGCTCACCCGGCGCAACTACCCCGGCGATGCGGAGTTAGCCCGCGATTTCTTGAACGAGGCCCAGAGTATGTTCATGACCTTTGGCGCACGCACCCTGGCCGAAAAAGCCTGGATTGAAACCGCCCGGTTGGCGATGTAAATATAGCCGGAACTACCTGGACACACACGATTTCATGCTGGATAAGTCTACACAAACTATATCATCACAGCTTTACCGTTGATCAACATCTGGCATAGTTTGTAAGAACATGTTACAATATTTCTTCAAAACCTGCTGACCTTATCAACTACGCTACTTGAGGAGAAGAAAGCGTGCCTGTGTTAAATACTGAACTAACTAATACCAAAATACCCGAAACCGGCGCCGCCTCGTCCAACTTCATCCGCGATATCATCAATGAAGACAATCGAACCGGCAAATACGGGGGACGAGTCCATACCCGCTTTCCCCCGGAACCGAATGGTTACCTGCACATCGGCCACGCCAAATCCATCTGCCTTAACTTTGGCCTGGCCGAAGCTTACGGCGGCAAATGCAACCTGCGCTTCGATGACACCAACCCTACCAAAGAAGAAGTTGAGTATGTTGACTCAATTATGGCCGATGTGCGCTGGCTCGGCTTTGATTGGGAGGACCGGCTCTTTTACGCCTCTGATTACTTCGACCAGCTTTATGAGTGGGCCATCCAGCTCATCAAAAAAGGCAAAGCCTACGTGGATAGCCTCAGCGCCGAGGAAATCCGCGCCTATCGCGGCACGCTGACCGAGCCGGGCAAAAACAGTCCCTATCGTGACCGCTCGATTGAAGAAAATCTGGACCTGTTCCAACGGATGCGCGCCGGCGAGTTTCCAGACGGCGCGCATGTTTTACGCGCCAAAATTGATATGTCCTCCGGCAACTTGAACTTCCGTGATCCGGTTATGTATCGCATCCTCCACGCTACCCATCACCGTACCGGCGACAAGTGGCCCATCTATCCCATGTATGATTGGGCGCACGGCCAATCTGACTCCATCGAGGGTATCACCCACTCCATCTGTACCCTGGAGTTTGAAGACCATCGCCCCCTGTACGATTGGTACATCCGCGAGTTAGGCATTTACGCCCCGCAGCAAATCGAGTTTGCTCGTCTCAACCTTACTTACACGGTGATGAGCAAACGCAAACTCTTGCAGTTGGTCAAAGATGGTCATGTCCGGGGCTGGGATGACCCGCGCATGCCTACCCTGTCGGGACTGCGCCGGCGTGGCTACACTCCCGAAGCTATTCGCAACTTCTGCGACGAAATCGGCGTGGCCAAAGCCAACAGCACTATTCAAATTGCTCGCCTGGAAAACGCCTTGCGCGACGATCTTAACAAACGCGCTCCGCGGGCGATGGCCGTGCTGCGGCCTTTGCGGGTAGTCATTGATAACTATCCGGAAGGTTTGGTGGAAGAGATGGACGCGGTCAACAACCCCGAAGACCCCGGCATGGGCGTCCGCAAAGTGCCCTTCTCAAAGGTGCTATACATCGAGCAGGATGATTTTCGAGAGGAACCCCCGCCCAAGTATTACCGCCTGTCCCCCGGCCGAGAAGTGCGACTGCGCTATGGTTACTTCATCACTTGTACAGAAGTGGTTAAAGACCCCCAAACCGGCGAGGTTATTGAACTGCACTGCACTTATGACCCCCAGACGCGCGGCGGTGATAATCCCCCGGATGGGCGCAAAGTAAAAGCAACCTTGCACTGGGTTTCCGCCGATCATGCCCTCCCCGCCGAAGTGCGCCTGTACGATCATCTTTTCCTGAAACCCAATCCCGATGAGGTTGAAGATGGGGCTGATTTTACGGTTAATTTGAATCCCAATTCACTGGAAGTTCTATCCTCTTGCTTTGTCGAGCCGAGTTTAGCCAGCGCCCGGCCGGGAGATCGGTATCAATTTGAGCGTCAGGGCTACTTCTGCGTTGATTTAGACTCTACGCCTGATGCGCTAATCTTCAACCGTACCGTAAAATTGAAAGATAGTTGGGAAAAAATTGAAAGGACTCAACAATAAGCAACATAACATTTGATTTTCAATCGTTTTTAGGGTAGAGTTTTGCTATACTATTTCTCTACTATAATGAGAGGAGTCCCCGGTGATCGAAGTAGAAAAAAGAGAATTTGCTGAAAGTGGTCTTCCCTTGCCATCTTCCGAAGATACGGCGGTTAAGCCTGTCTCGGAAACAAAAAGCGGTGTTTCGCCCAACCCGTGGCTGCTGTTGGTGATCGGGCTGCTCGTGGGTGGTTTAGCCGGTTTTTATCTTTATCCATTGGTCATACCCGAAACCATCGTCAATGAGGGTCCGTTGGCTGCTGTGGAAGAGTCCGATCAAATTAACAAGCCGGACCCCCATCAGGCCGTGATGTTGGCCGTGATCGCCGGGGCGCGCCATTTTCAAGGTGACGAGAATGCGCCCATCACCCTGATCGAATTTGGAGATTTCAACTGCGGCTATTGCGCCAAATGGGCCCACGAAACGCTGCCGCTTATCAATGAAAAATACATCAAAACCGGCAAAGTGCGGATGGCTTACGTCCATTATCCCATTTTAGGGGACGACTCCATGACCGCTGCCGAGGGAGCCGAATGCGCAGCTCAACAGGATAAATTCTGGGATTATCATAACACATTGTATGCCCATCGGGGGATTGGTTTTACTCCGGCCAACTTAACCCAACTGGCCACCGATTTAGGTCTGGATAAAGCAACCTTTGAACAATGCCTGGCTAATTTTCCAGATAGAACTTCTCTGGAAGAAGATATTCGCCTGGCCCAGGTGATGGGCGTACGTGGTACCCCTGCCTTTCTGGTAAACGGTGTTCCTTTAGCTGGAGCTTACCCTTATGAAGATTTTGAGCGAGTGATTGAAGGTGTGTTAGCAGGTCAATTCTAACCTGTTATCATCTTTCTTGTTTCTTGAACCAGTTTCTCAATTAAGAAACAAGGGTGGAGTATAAAGATTTACGTAAAATTTATTGATTAATTCAGTAAATTAGAGTAAAATCCTCATAGTTTCATCAATGATAAATCTTGAGGAAAGGAGGTAAATACACCATGTTGTTTCTTCCCCGCGAAGAAGGTCAAGGTCTCGTAGAATATGCGTTGATCCTGGTTCTTGTCGCTATCGTCGTTATCGCCATTCTGTTGCTGCTTGGCCCGGTCGTTGGCAACGTCTTCAGCAATATCGTTGGCAACCTCTAATTTTTTATTCTTTGAGAAATACTTTATTTTTATTTAAAGCCACCGACAGCAATGTTGGTGGCTTTTCTTATCCAAAAAATTATCAAGAAAGGAGGTAAATACACCATGTTGTTTCTTCCCCGCGAAGAAGGTCAAGGTCTCGTAGAATATGCGTTGATTCTGGTTCTTGTCGCTATCGTCGTTATCGCCATTCTGTTGCTGCTTGGTCCGGTTATTGGCAACACCTTTAGCAATATTGTTGGCAACCTCTAAATTTATTCATTTCTATGTTATTTTTTATATTTTTAAAAGCCGCTCAATCGAGCGGCTTTTCTTTTTATAGCAACGATTCCAACTCTTCTACTTCTGTAACTGGCTGTTGACAAGCGAAGCGGTGGCAAACATAAGCAGTGGCTCGCCCGCCTCGTTTAGGCCGGGCTTCAACTAGTTCAGGATGACTGGTGGTTAGATTTTCGTCGGCGCAGGCTACGACTTGGTTGGGCCGGTAGGGGGTCAGGGTTGCATCCAATAGCGCTTTTGTATCCTCGCTGGTCAGTGAGCCAATAACGGCGACTTCTTTCGGCGGGGCGACGGCAAATTCTAGCGCGCCTAACCAATGGGCGAAGGCTCCCGGATATTGGCTCATCGGCCCTTGCAGTGAAATCAAAGCTTTAACAGCCGGCGTTTCATACCTGACCTGGCCGGTGTAGGCCGCCAGCATCAGCAGCGTTCGCACGGCCATGCTGTTGCCACAGGGAGTGGCATTGTCTTGCACGCTTTTGGGCCGGATAACCAATTGCTCATGGTCGTCGGCGGTATCAAAAAAGCCGCCGTTTTCTTCATCCTGAAAATGATCCAAGACCACATCCATCAAGGCACGGGCTTGTTGAAACCAGCGCGGGTTGAAGGTGGTTTGGTACAGAGCGAGCAGGCCGTCGGCATAAAAGGCGTAATCTTCAAGATTGCCCATTAATTTGGCCTGCCCAGGCGTTTCTTTCCAGATGCGGAACAGCCGGTTCTCTTTCAACATGGTTGACAAAATAAATTCGGCGTTGTGGATAGCCGCTTCTCTATAATCTGGACGATGGAGGACTCGTGCTGCCTCGGCAAAAGCTGCCAGCATCAGGCCGTTCCAGGCGGTGATAATCTTCTCGTCACGGCCCGGCTTGACTCGTTTCTCACGCTCGATAAATAATTTTTTCCGGCCCCGGCTGAGAATGTCTTCCAGTTGGTCAAGGGTTAGATTTAAATTCCGGGAGACTTGCTCCAGGGGCGTGGGAAGGTTGAGAATAGATTTGCCTTCGAAGTTTCCCCCCGGCGTGACATCATAAGCCGCGCAGAAAATCCGGCTTTCTTCCTCACCCAGAATGGCTTTGATTTCGGCGGGCGTCCAAAGGAAAAATTTACCTTCTTCACCCTCACTGTCGGCATCCTGGGTGGAATAAAACCCGCCGGCAGGATGCGTCATTTCGCGGATAACGTAATCAAGGGTTTCTTCAACAATGCGGCGATAGAAGGGCTGGCCGGTAAGTTGATAGGTGTGCAGGTAAAGTCGAGCCAGGAGGGCGTTATCATACAGCATTTTTTCAAAGTGGGGCACCAGCCAGATGCTATCTACTGAGTAGCGATGAAAACCACCGCCAAGCTGATCATACATCCCGCCCTGAGCCATTTTGTGAAGGGTCAGCTCAACCATATCTAACGAGCTGGCCCGTTTATTGCGGTAATAGGAACGCAGTAAAAAATCATAGGTCATCGGCTGGGGAAATTTGGGAGCTTGGCTAAATCCGCCATTGGTCCGGTCGAAGGTGCGGCTTAAGGCTTGCAAGGCCAGTTCGGGCACGGCCGGGTCCAACGAACCCTCCCCTTGTAGGGCCAGGCCCATGCCCATACGCGACAATAGCGCTGTCCCATTATTGCGGACATCGTTTTTTTGATGATGATAAACGTGGGCGATACTTTTTAACACCTGTTCAAAGCTGGGCATACCGTGACGCGGCGTGGGCGGGAAGTATGTGCCGCCGTAAAAAGGTACTCCATCCGGCGTGAGAAAAACACTCATCGGCCAACCGCCGTGCCCGCTGATAGCTACCACCGCATCCATATAAATCGAGTCGAGGTCGGGCCGTTCTTCCCGGTCAACCTTGATATTGATAAAGTGTTCATTCATCAGGGCGGCAGTTTGTTCATTCTCAAAGCTTTCGTGTTCCATCACATGGCACCAGTGGCAGGCGGAATAGCCGATACTCAGAAAGATGGGTTTGTCTTCGGCTTTGGCCTGGCGGAGCGCTTCTTCGCCCCAGGGATACCAATCCACCGGATTGTTAGCATGTTGCAGCAAATATGGACTGCTTTCGTGGGCTAATCTATTCGGCACAACAGTCTCCTTTTTTATAAAAATGATTATAAAAATTCGAGGAAAGTATAGCAGTAAAGGGACGGGTTGTAAATTAAGGCTCATATTTGAGACTTTGCTGGTTTCGGGGTAAACTCCATGAGGATTAATTGTGAATTGTGAATGATGAATTGCGGCTGATTTTTTCATTCACAATTCACAATTCATCATTTACAATTAGTGAGGTGCTATGGCTCGATTTGAGTATATGATTTGCACGTCGCAGTTGATGCGAGTTACCTTTGTCAATGGCCGCTGGCAAGGGGAGTTAGGCCCAGATTCACCGGGCGCGTTGGAAACCTGTCCCGACTTGTGGGAGTTTTTGCAGCGGGTTGGAAATAGCGGCTGGGAGTTGGTTTCGGTGACATCCGACCCGGTGGAGGGAGAAGCTATTTTGACAACATTATTTTTAAAGCGAGAGAAGGTTTGATGAGAGGATTAAAACAGTTATTGTTGGGATGTAGTTTGCTAATTTTTATCACGGCCTGCGGGACAGGCCAGGCCAGTAGACTTGAGTCTACCCCTACCGCTGTAGTTCAAACTGAGGCGACCCTTCCCGCCACACCTCTGCCCGCAACGACGACTCCTGAGCCGCCGACTTCAACGCCTGCGCCCACTTCCGCACCCACCGAGGCGTCAACGGTTCAAGCCGTTGAACCCGCTCCACCCCCTGAAGAACCCATCCAGCCGACCACAGAGCCGGCAGAACCGAGCCTGTTAGCCACTGACGAGCCGCTGCCCACGCAAGAGCCGGAGCCGCCCACCCCCGCCCCCCCCGAAGCGGTGCTGCCGACCGATGAAGCCCCGCCGCCGACAGCCGAACTGCCGCCCGCGGAGCTGCCAGCGGCAATGGGGACGTTAGCCCTGGATGAACTGAACATCCAGTTCATTCCGGTAGCCAGCGGTTTTACCAAGCCGCTCTACCTGACCCACGCCGGGGATGGCAGCGGCCGCCTGTTTGTCGTCGAGCAGGCGGGCCGGATTCTGGTGCTCAAGGCGGATCAGGTTAACCCAGCGCCGTTCCTCGATATTGTGTCTATTGTCGGTTCTGATGCCAATGAACAGGGCTTATTGAGCGTGGCATTTCACCCAGATTATGCCAGCAATGGGTTCTTTTTTGTCAATTACACCGATAAACAGGGCGACACGGTGATTGCCCGCTACAGCGTGTCCGATAACCCTGATGCCGCCGACCCCGACAGCGCCAAGATTTTGCTGACCATTGACCAGCCTTACGCCAACCACAATGGAGGGCAGCTTGTCTTTGGCCCCGACGGCTATCTTTACATTGGCATGGGCGACGGCGGCGCGGCCAACGACCCGCACAATAACGGCCAGAGTTTGGACACGTTGCTGGGTAAAATTTTGCGGCTTGACGTTGACAACGGCGACCCTTACGGAATTCCGGCCGATAATCCGTTTGCCACCAATGGCCAGGGCAACCCCGAAATCTGGTCTTACGGCTGGCGCAACCCCTGGCGTTTCTCCTTTGACCGGGTAACCGACGATATGTATATTGCCGATGTGGGCCAAAATCAATATGAGGAAATTCATGTGGAATTGGCCGGTACACCCGGCGGCCAGAATTACGGCTGGCGTATTATGGAAGGAAGTCACTGCTTTGAAGGTGACTGCGACCCGTCCAGCCAGGGTCTGGTTCTACCCATCGCCGAATATGATCACGGCCAGGGCTGCTCGGTGACGGGTGGCTACGTTTACCGGGGCAGCCAATTTCCGGCGCTGAACGGCGTTTACTTTTATGGAGACTATTGTTCTGGCTTGATCTGGGGGCTGCGCCGGGAGGCTGACGGCAGTTGGTCTCAATCAGAACTGGCCTCCAGCGGCTACACTATTAGCTCTTTCGGCCAGGATGAGGCCGGCGAAGTTTATCTGGTCAACCACAGCAGCGGGGAGATTTTCCAGATAGGGAATTAATTTTTTGGACCCTAAGGGCCTCCGAGACCTTTAGGGTCTTTTTCTTTTCTAATAAGGTGTATCCTCATGTTCAACTCGAAACCGGCCGAGAATAGTATGATCCTCATAGTCATCAACACCACCAGTACCCTGGGTGTTTTGTTCGAATATCTGCGCGGGTTTGGTTTCAAAGTGATGGTAGCCAGCGACGGTGAAAGCGCCTTGTCTACCGTTGAACACATCAAACCTGACATCATTTTACTGGATGTCGTTCTGCCAGGAATTGACGGCTTCGAGACCTGCCGCCGCCTGAAGGCCAGCGAAACCACTCGTCATATTCCGGTCATTTTCATTACCGCCCAGGCTAACACCGTGGACAAGGTGCGCGGCTTTGCCCTCGGCGCGGTGGATTACATTACCCGACCGATCCAATCCGAAGAAGTATTGGCCCGCCTGAAGACCCATCTGACCCTGCAACAGTTACAACTGACCCTGGCCGAACAGAACATGCGGCTGCAAGCCGAAATTGCTGAACGAGAGAAATTGATTGAAGAGTTGGATGCTTTCGCCCATACCGTCGCCCATGACCTCAAAAATCCGCTGGGGGTAACTATCAATTACGCCACCTTTTTGCAGAAATACTTTGATAAATTGTCCCCCGACGAGCTAAAAAATCGGCTGGATTTGATTGCCCGCAACGGTCAAAAAATGAATAACATCATTAACGAACTGCTGCTGCTGGCCAGCATCCGTACCGAAGAGATAGATGCGCAGCCGCTTGAAATGGCCGAAATTGTGGCCGAGGTCCAGAATCGGCTGGCTTTTATGATTGAGGAGTACGAGGCCAACGTGATTACTCCGGAAACCGATTGGCCTGTTGCCTGGGGCTATGGTCCCTGGGTAGAAGAGGTTTGGACCAATTACCTGAGCAACGCCATCAAATATGGCGGGCAGCCGCCGTGTGTGGAGTTAGGTAGCACCATCGTGGCGGGCGGCGGTTTGGTTCAGTTTTGGGTGCGTGACAATGGGCGTGGTCTGACTCCGGTGGAGCAAAGCCAGTTATTTATCCCCTTCACCCGCCTTAGCCAGGCCAATGTCGAGGGGCACGGCCTGGGATTATCCATCGTCCAGCGGATTGTGGAGAAGTTGGGCGGTACAGTCGGCGTTGAGAGCGAAGGTGTGCCAGGCCGGGGCAGTACCTTCAGTTTTACACTTCCCCAAAGTAACCCCAAAATCGAAAGTTGAGTTGGGGCATTTGATTAAAATATTTTCATTAAAAATTCATTGGTTCTTCATTAACTGTAGCTATACTCTCCATTAAACGAGCCAGTCATATACAGTGAGCTATTCTGGCTCTAAAGCCCAAAATTTCCCCAATGGCTGAGACAACCCCAGACCATCTTCGGGATCATTATCGTCCTCGTCCAGGAGTCACTTGATGGCAATCCAGTTATCCTTACCCCAAATTCTCATCAACCGTAGCGCCTCTTTAGAAGATCGTATTCAAGGTACGCAAGCTGCTCGCGTTATTGGCGAGTTTGTTGGGACCAGCGCGCTCTTTCCTATTGTAGATGCCATTCGGGTAATTGCTACCGAGGGCTGGCTTGAATATCTAAAGGAACCGGCCCATTATATCTTATTTGGGGCTGCTTTTGTGCAAGCCTGGTTTTTGGGTACAGCCAAATCAGAGCGGTGGCAGATAAGATTTATTGGCAATTTATTGGGTTTTGGCCTTTATGTGCCCATTGATATAGTTATCGAAGGGCCTCATTTTTTTAGCCAGCCTTATCATTGGCTCTTTGGTAGTTTTAGTCTGCTTTTGGCTATCTTGAGCGCTCTACAGGTTATCACCAAGGAGTTGGCTTTCTGGCAAATTATAACTACCTTGCTGTTAAATATCTGTAAAATATCTCTCTTCCCGGCTATCTACTTGATTACAGAATTACAATTGGAACTATCTGCCCAATTGACGTTACAAATCTGGCAGGATTATCTAACTGCTGGTGGTCATCGCTTTATATTTTATGGAGCACTCTTTTTTGGGATATTATTGGGGTTGACCGAAGCCCAGCGTCTCCATTATGCCGGATTTTTACGAGATTTAGCCGGACAACTCAAACGGTATTCGGAGTGGAGTCTGGGGGCGGACTTAATCGCCAATTCGCTTGATAATCCTGACACCTTAGACTTGCGGCGAGTGGAACGAACTATCCTGTTCATGGATATTCGGGGATTTACGGCCTGGACTGAACAGACCAACCCACAGCAGGCAGTCCAGATGCTCAATCAATATTACAATGCAGCCGAAGCGGTCATCAATAGGCATCAAGGTCATAAACCCAATTTTACGGCTGATGAAATTATGACTCGCTTTGCTACCCCTCAATTGGCCCTAAACGCCGCCCTTGATTTGCAGAAAACACTCAACCCACTGCTGGTTTCCTTTAATCTGGCGGTAGGGGTTGGTCTTCATACTGGCGAAGTGATTGAAGGTCTGCTGGGGTCGGATACTACCCGTAAATATGATATAATAGGAGATGTGGTTAATACGGCTAAACGATTGGAATCGGCGGCTGGTCGAGGAGAAATTGTTATTTCAGCCGCAACTTATCGCGCTTTGCCCCAGCCCTGCCCCCAGGTAACGCCGCGTACCTTGCAAGTTAAAGGCAAAGCTCAGGCGCTCCAGGTATTCGTTATCAACTCTGAAGTTCAATCAGGTTTTTAACCCATGCGCATATTAATTGTTGAAGATGAAGCCCGAATTGCCCGCTTCTTAAAAAAAGGGTTAGAAGAAGAGAGTTATGCGGTGGATGTCGCCACCGATGGCCCGGCCGCGTTGGATTGGGTGGCCGGAGCAAGCTACGACCTGATCCTGTTGGATGTTATGCTGCCCGGCCTGAACGGTTTTGAAGTCTGCCGTATCTTGCGCCAGCGGGGTATTACCACCCCTATTTTGATGCTGACCGCCCGCGACGAGGTGGACGACCGGGTAACGGGCCTCGACGCCGGGGCGGATGATTATCTGCCTAAACCCTTTGCTTTTAAGGAACTATTGGCCCGGCTGCGGGCGCTCACCCGCCGGACAACCGTGGCCGCTACCCCGGAGACGGTGTTGAAGCTGGCCGATTTGACCCTGGATACCATCACCCATCGGGCCAGGCGAGGCGAACGCGAGATTGAACTGACGGCCAAGGAATATGCCTTGCTGGAGTACCTGCTGCGACACGCTCACCGCCCGCTCAGCCGCACCCTTATCCGTGAAAGTATTTGGGGCTACGATTACTACGGCGCCTCCAACGTGGTGGATGTTTATGTGCGCCATTTGCGCCAAAAATTGGAGGCGCACGGAGAGCCGCCGCTCATTCACACGGTCCGTGGGGTGGGCTACAAGGCCGACGAGGCCGAATGAACATTCGTCTGCGTCTGACCCTCTGGTATACGATTATCCTGGTGTTGATCCTGGTTGTTTTTGGCGCAGCAGTTTATATCGGGTTGAGCCGTAGTTTGACAGTTACCCTGGATAATCATTTACAGCGTGAAGCCGGTCAACTGATTGGCGGCATGCATTTTGAAACCGAGGATGAGCCTGAAGATGAAGAAGAACATGAGCGAGAAGTCCAGAATATCGAACTTTCATTAGGCTACCGGCCGGAAGAAGGCGTGCTATGGCGGGTGCTCGATGACCAGGGCCGGCCGTTGATTGACCCCGGTTATCTCGAGGGTGTCGCCATAGACCCCAGCCTTGTCACTTCCGATTACGCTCGCTTTGAGTACACAACTCTGGCCGACGGTAACCCCCTCCGTCTCTACAGTGTGCCTTTTGTTATCGAAGGTCAGGGGGCCGGAATTGTGCAGGTGGGCGAAAGTTATGCCCATATCCAAGAGGTTGAGCTGCGGTTGGTCTGGCTGCTGGGGCTGGGCATTCCCTTTACCCTGGTGGCGGCCAGCGCCGGAGGTTGGTTTTTAGCCAGCCGCGCCCTCAATCCGATTGACCGAATTACCCGCGCAGCTCAGCAGATTAGCGCCGACGACCTGCACCAGCGGCTCGACCTCAAACTGCCCAACGACGAAGTAGGCCGGCTGGCGGTCACCTTTGACCAGATGCTGGCCCGGCTGGAGGATGCCTTTGAACGGCAAAAACGCTTTATCGCCGACGCCTCGCACGAACTGCGCACGCCGCTGACCATTCTCAAAGGCGATGTCGAAGTGGCGCTCCACCGCCCCCGCGCCGCCGCCGAATACCGGGAAACGCTGGAAATGGTCAATCAAACGGCCGACCGGCTCACCTCATTAGTCGAAGAGTTATTTTTGCTGGCCCGCGCCGACAACCAGCAGTACCCTTTACAGCTTGAGTCCTTCAACCTGTCGGAACTGCTCAAGCAGCAGGTGGCCGCGTTATTGCCTTGGGCGGCCAGCCGTAACATCAACTTGAGCCTGGACGCGCCGGATACCCTGCTTATGGTGGCCGACCCGGCCAAATTAACCCGTCTGTTCCTCAATCTGCTTGATAACGCCCTCAAATATTCCAACTCTGGTGATACCGTCAAGGTGACGGCAGCGATCCACAACAGCCAGGCCCGGATTGCCATCACCGATACCGGCCCCGGCATTGCCCCCGAACATCTGCCTCATTTGTTTGAGCGATTTTATCGGGTAGACAAAGCTCGCTCCCGCCAAGCTGCTGCCAATGATAAGGGCGGGGCCGGGTTAGGTCTCGCCATTGCCGATTGGCTGGTTAAAGCGCACGGCGGCTGCATTGAAGTGGCCAGCCAGTTGGGACAGGGCAGCACCTTTACCGTCTGGCTGCCCCTTAAACCGCCAGTCGCCAGCAAAAATCCCGGTTAACCCTCTGGCAAGAGTAATTTCAGTCGTCCAAAATACATTTTGGACGACTGTTTTTATTTGGATGTGACCCAAATAAGTTGGCCAGGCCATCAATTGGAGTCCAAAGCTTGCTTTGGACTCCATCTCTGAAATTAACACCCCACAACCAACGACCCATTGTAACTGCTCAAGCATGTCATTTCGACCGAAGGGAGAAATCTCTGATGCCTATATAACACTGTAAGGATTTCTCGGTCTACGGCCTTGAAATGACATGAGGGCTGAGCAGTTGCAGCCCATTTATGAAAAAATTGTCATCAAGAGTTCACCAGTTTTTCATGGCGGCCCGTTACACTCAAGGATATAAGTTGAAATTACTTTCCACAAAATTGAAAGGAGTATTGACGATGAAATATTTAGGAGTCTGGCTGGCCGGTGGAGTCACGCTCATGGTCATTCTGGCCATTGGCATTTTTAGTTTTTTGCCGCAGGAAACGCCGCCGCAACCGGCGGTAGTTGTGTCCGCCCCGCCCACAGCCGTGCAGCTTCAGGCAAGTTTAGCCGAGCGTGAGGCCACCTATCAAAGCCAAATTAACCAACTTAACCAAACCCTGCAAGAACGACAGGCTACTTATCAGCAGCAGCTCCAGGAAATGAGCCTCCAATTAACGGCGGCGCAAAATCAGCTCCAGGAACTAAAGGCGCAGGAACAGAACTTATTGGTCCAGGCTGCTCAACTTGAAACGACGCGGGCCGAGCGTCTGGCGGCTTATCAAGCCCAGTTGGAACAAGCTCAGGCGCAAGGCAATACCCGCCTCACTCAATGGCAGGCCCAACTTACCGAGGCCCAAACCAAGCTGGCCGAAGCCCAAACCCAGTTGGGACAATAAAGGTTGTAGAGTCACAGGGTCGCAGGTATCCCTGTTTACCATCTATCATCACAGTCTCAGTGGATCCAAATTTGAGGAGCCAGCACGCCCACGTGCGGCGGTGTTCGGCACGTGGGCGTGCCTCACTCCTCGAAAATTGGATCTACTGAGTCTACTATTTACGAGGAGATTATTCAATGAAACGAAGTGCAAGTTTAATTTTGGCCGGTGGCTTGACGGCTTTGATAGGAATTACCATTTTCGTGCTCGGTTTTTCGGCTGTCATTACTCCCATCCAGGCCGGAGCTGATAATTTGATAGGGGTTGATGTGGCCATCCCTACCCAAGCGCAACTACCCCAAGTAGATGTGGAGGCGACAGCCCAGGCCATTCAGTACCAAAACCGGCAGACCGAGAGCCAGGCCCTGATGCAAGAACGAGAAGCCGCCTTGCAGGCGCAAATCGAGCAGAGCCAGCAAGCTATCGGCGAGTTGGACAGTGTCTCGCAGGCCCAACTGGCTAAAATGCGAGCCGAATTAGTGGAGCTGAAAGCCCAAATTGACCAGGTCACGGCCAATAATCAAGCCACACAAGCCCACGTAGAGCAGCTTCAACAGACCATTCAGAATGATGACGCGGTCTACCAAAACCAACTGGCGACGCTCCAGGCCAATCTGGCTCAGGCCGAGAATCAACTCAAACAAGAAACAGAAACGGTTTATGCGCAGTTGCAGGCTGCTTACGATCAAATTGCTCAACGCCAGGCGGCAGCAGCCCAGGCAGCGGCGGCTGGCAGTGGCGGCGGTGGGGGCGGAGGCGGCTCGCACGACGATCATGACGATGACCACGAGGACGATGACCATGAGGACCACGAGGAAGGTGAAGATGACGATTAATAGACCAGCCAGTTATATCAAGCCACTGCTGATAGAGGAAAAATAGTCATGACCACCTTATCAAGTATCACAAAATCACTGCTTAAACAATCATCTTCGGGTAGGCTGACCCTCCTGGGTTTGGCCGGCCTGCTGACAGGTTGCAACACCGCTCTGGCCCAGAATAACGACGCGCCAACGTCAACTCCGCCGGTTTTGCCGACCCTCCGGGCCACGCCGACGCCATTAGCCGCTCGCCCTGATCCCTCGCCGCAGCCGGTGACGACCCCCTGGCCGACGCTGACGCCCTGGCCTACTGCCACGCCCTGGCCGGCCCCGGCAGCCTGGCGGCCTGTTCTGGCCCCCTTGCCAACCCTGTCCCCCCTGCCCGTTGTTCCGCCCGGCCCGGTTCAGCCGGGTGGAGTCGGACCGGTCAGTTATGCCCCGCCGGATGGGGTGGATGTCTTTGGCAATGTTCAGCTACGCTGGACTTACCATAGCCCGTTGGCTGAAGACGAGTTTTTCGATATCAAGATCAAACCCGCCGGCAGCAACGACTCGGCCTTTGTGGCCTGGTCAAAAACACCTGAATATCTGCTTCAGCCCTGGAGCGGTTGGCAGCCGGGCCTCTACACCTGGCAAATTGGAATTGTCAAGGGTTATCTCGAAGGCGAAACCAAACATTTCATCGCCGATACCGGCCGCGACAGCCAGCCCTTCCTGATCAAATGGCAGGCCGCGGGTGGCGGCGGCGGTGGCCGTGGTAGCAGCAGCGGTGGCGGCGGCGGTGGAAACTCGTCCGGCGGATCATAACTGTTTTTTAACGAATAACATAAACGGAACACGCAAGACGCAACACACTTTGATTGATTCAAATCTTGGGAGCCTAAAACTCAGAAGGAGCACAACTATGTCAAAATATCGCACACTCATTCTCCAAATTGTGGCCGGGCTGGCCGTGATGGGTGTAATCGGTTTTATCGCCATCCAGTTTGTGCCGGTTGATAAGAGCAACCCGCCAGTAGTGAATGAACCCAGGTGGGATTCGCCCCAAACCAAAATGCTGGTCGAACGAGCTTGCTACGACTGCCACAGCAACCAGACCAAGTGGCCTTGGTATGCCAATGTGGCCCCAGCCTCATGGTTAGTAGCTCATGATGTACAGGAAGGCCGGGTCGCCTTAAACTTTTCCGAATGGGGTATCAAAGGTGCAATGGGTGAAGGTAACGAAACCGTCGAAGCAGGAGAAGCGGAGGAAAATGAGAGTGATGAAGGTGAAGAAGCCGAGGGAGGCGAAAGTGCTGAGCCGGATGAAATAATCGAAGAAGTTGAAGAAGGAGCCATGCCGCCGCGTAAATATGTGGTAATGCACCCCGAGGCCAAATTGACCCATGCCGAAATCGAAGCCTTGATTGCCGGTTTCAAAGCCACCTTTGGCTCCCAGTCTGAAGGAGCGATGGTCAAATAATTCCTCTCAGAAGCCACCCCATTAATATCCCGTTTTGAGTTCCTACGAGTTCCCTTAATCCCCTGGGAACTCATAGGAACGCTGGGGAACTTATTCTTTAACCACAACTGGAGAAACCGCTTCATGTCCATCAAATTGACAGCCATAACCGCATTAATCATTCTTATTTTAGGTAGTGCCGGGTTACCCCTTCGAGGTGGTATTTGGAATTTAAGCGGAGGTGCAAGAACCGAAGCTACGGCAGAGATAACAAACAATAGCCCAGACGATTTGTCCGGTCGGCTTGCTCGCCCGACCTCTGCACAAGATATGACCGGACCAGCCACAATTGCTCTGCTGCTTCCTGCCCAAAATATTTCAACTCCCACTCCCATCCTTCTGCCAGAGCCGACCTTCTCTCCGGAGACAGGCCCTACCTCTACTCGTGTTATCAATCCAACCCCAACCTCGACGCCAACATCGTCGCCTACAGCCGCCCCTTTGCCGTCAGCCCCAGCTACCTCCACTCCGACACTAGCGCCGTCTCCTACTGCTACCAGCCTGCCTCCTGCCACCCCAACACCTACGCCAACTGTAACCCCGCAGGCCGGTATCAAATATGTGGTCATTATCAGTGTTGACGGCATGCGTCCTGATGCCCTGGAGATGGCCGATACCCCTCATCTGGACAAGCTTATCGCCCACGGGGCTTACAGTGCTCACGCTCAAACTATCTCGCTTAGCGAGACGCTGCCGGCCCACGCCTCGATGTTAAGTGGGATGCTGGCAGAAAAACATGGCATTCTTTGGGGAGTTCCCTACATTGGTTGGCCGGGCATGAACGGCCCCACCCTGTTCAATGTGGCTCATGATGCCGGTTTGAGTACCGCCATGGTGTTTGGTAAAGAAAAGATGAATTATCTGGTTTTGCCCAACTCAGTAGATAAACTCCTTGGGATTAATTCTGGGGATACCGAAATCAAGGATCAGGCTGTTGACATCATTCAAGCCGGTTTGCCCAACGTTCTTTTTGTTCACCTGCCGGACACCGACCGGGTGGGGCACATGTTTGGCTGGATGTCAACCAACCAGTTACAATCCGTTACTTTTGCCGATAGTATGATTGGCGAGATTGTAACAGCGCTGGAAAATGGCGGATACATGCCCAACACCCTCCTGATTGTTACGGCGGATCATGGCGGGCATAGCAAATCAAACGGAGACGACTCGCCCGAGGACCGCACTATTCCCTGGCTGGCGGTTGGGCCAGGCATTCCGACAGGCTTAACCCTGACGAGCAGCATTAACATTTATGACACGGCTCCCACAGTTTTATATGCCTTAAATCTGCCCATCCCCGAGGTCTGGGACGGGCTGCCCATACTCGAAATCTTCCAGTAATTAACAAGAGAGCATTCGGAAACCCCACAGGCAACCTTGCCGGCGGCGCTCGTCCGGCGATGAACTATTCAACAGCGCCCGATGAATCGGGCTTTAAGCCGGGTTGACCCGGCGCTGTTATCTAGCCCTGGCATTCATGCCGGGGCGATTCAGCAAAGCGAAAAAGTTTCCGAATGTTCTCAACAACCTTAACTACAAATTCACAGGTCATAGAACTACCGCTGATTTCAGCGGCAGTTCTTTTTATGGGTAAAAAGGGAGGGGCAATTTATGAAAAAATTGTCATTTTGGATTCATCAAAATGCCACGTGCGGCTGGTATATTGGGGACATTGATTGAGGAACAAGCAGATGATGAGTTTAAGCACCCCAACTCAACAGCCCTGGCGGTGGACAGGCTATTCATTCAGGGCGATGAACACCAAAGTGCAAACCTGGCTCTACAGCCAGACAGACAGCGCCGTTCTGCTTGACGTGCAGCGCTTGTTTACCAGCTTTGAAAAACGCCTGTCGCGTTTTGACCCGCAGAGCGAACTGTCTCGCCTCAATGCCGCTGCCGGCGAAGCCTTTCAAGCCAGTCCCATTTTACTGGACGCGCTTGAAGCCGCCCTGTTAGCGGCTGAAGCGACCTGTGGCCTCTACGACCCAACCACGTTACCAGCGTTGGAACAGGCCGGATACGACCGCAGCTTTGAACATATCAACCAGGCGGCTCCGTCGGCGCCTGTTGGCAATGGGTTTGCCGCCAACCAGCCCAATAGAATCCTTCAGCCGAGTTATACCTATCGCTCGGTAACGCTCAATCGGGCCAAACGAGAAGTTTACAAACCGGCCGGCGTGCGCCTGGATTTAGGGGGCATGGGCAAAGGCTGGACAGTTGACCGCGCCGCCGATAAGCTGCACGGGTTGGGACCGTTTCTGCTCAACGCCGGGGGCGACATTTTTGCCTATCACTCCCCGCCCGGCCAAAAAGGGTGGGAGATAGACCTGGTCCACCCGCTGAACCCTGAGGCCAATATGGCCCGGTTACTGCTCCACCATCGCGCCCTGGCCACCTCGACCATCGCCAAACGGCGCTGGCAGCGCCAGGGACAAACCATGCACCATCTAATTGACCCCCGCACCGGGCAGCCGGCCCAAACCGATGCCGTCTCGGTCTCTGTGGTGGCCGACCGGACAATGACGGCTGAGATTTACGCTAAAGTGGCCCTCATTTTGGGGGCCGAACTCGGACTGGCCTATTTGCAAAGCCTGCCCACCATCGAAGGGTTGATTTTTACCGCCGACTCGCAAATTTTGTTTACGCCGGGTCTGGCCTCCCTGCTGGAGCGGATCGAGCCGGCAGGCTATCTCAATTGAAAGGAATACCCCGATGAGCATCCATGAAACCAAAATAAGCCCCAAACGAAAGCAACAAAAATTGACCGGCCCGGCCAAAGTTTCGATTGCCGCCCTGAGCCTGCTGAGTTTTGTCGGCGGGTGGGATTTGCTGGCTCGGCTGGATCAAAGTAAAGAAGCCCAGGCCAGTAGCCAGCCAACCCCCTTACCAACCGTTCAACCCAGCCCGACTCCCTGGCCCACGATTGCGCCCCTGGCTAAAATTCTACCCATTCCAACGCTGATCCCCACCAGCACTACGTTTCAGTCAGGCGTAACTTTAAACTCAGCCGGGGCTAACGCGACTGCCTTTCAGCCGGCCCCTATCCCGACTCTGGCCCCTATCCCGACTCTGGCCCCTCTGCCGGCTCTACCGCTTCCGCCGCCTCCCCCTCCGCCTGCGCCCATTCCCTCCAACGGTGGGGGTGGTCAGCGCAGCGGTGGTTCATAACTTATTAACTTTTTATCCTGGAGATGTGAGGAATGATTAATCAATCTAAAATGTCAATTCAACCGAATTCTAAAACCGAGTTAGATTTGCTGCTACTTGGATTGGGAGTTGTCGTGGGAGGGATAGTGGCTTTACTGGGGCTGTGGCTCTGGCTGGATTACCGCAGTGACCCAACGCACAGCTTGCTGGCCTTGATCAGCCTCAATCTGGCCGGCTGGCTGCCGGCAGATTGGCGCATCCGGTTGGGACAGGAGGCCCAGGTTCTGGGGCTGCCGCTCAACACCGATACCAAAGCCTATTGGTACATGGCTCGCGCTGGCGGCCTGGTCGGCTATCTCTTGCTGTGGCTCTCGGTGGTTTGGGGTCTGGTTATCAGTACCAAAATTACCGAGGGGCTGGTGTCAGCATCCCTGGCTTATGGCTTGCATGAGTTCCTTTCGTTGGGAACGATTCTTTTTGCTACCGGCCACGCCCTGGTCCTGTTAGGCGACCGCTATATTGGTTTCAATATTTTTCATTTAGCCGTTCCGTTTTTGGCCCCCTATGAGCCGCTCTGGACCGGCCTGGGGACAATTGGCCTGTATTTGAGCGCCGCCTTGACCGGCAGCTTCTATCTGCGCAAACAGTTGGGCCAAAAAGTCTGGCGTGCCTTCCATTATCTCGCCTTTGTAGCTTATATCCTGGCCCTGGTTCACGGTATCATGGCCGGCAGCGACAGCGGGTTGGGTGTCGTGCAGGGGATGTATCTCGCTACCGGGGGCAGTGTTCTCTTTCTGGTTTACTATCGTCTTTTTACCCTCAAGGTTAAAACAGGCAAGCCAGCGCGTTAATGGATTTCTGGTAACTGCTCAGCCTGCCCTCCAAAAGTCCGAGTGTGTTTCAAAAAAGTTGGTGAGGAGCCAGCACGCCCACGTGCGGCTTCTTGTTCGGCACGTGGGCGTGCCTCACTCCTCAAATTTTCAACTATGCTGAAACACACCCCAAAAGACCTGCCCATTATCCATGCGACCCCTTTCTGTGTTATAATGAGCCATATTTTACCGTATTGCTTCGGGGAACTATGGCAAATCTGGTCGGCAAAACATTGGGTAAATATCGAATTGTAGCCCGTTTAGGGCGCGGCGGCATGGCCGAAGTGTACAAGGCTTACCAGCCGGGCCTGAACCGCTACGTTGGCATCAAAGTGCTGCACAGCCACATGGTCGAGGAAAAGAATTTTGTGGCCCGTTTCGAGCGAGAGGCCCTGGCGATTGGCAAATTGCGCCACCCCAACATTGTCCAGGCCTTTGATTTTGACCGGGAAGACGACATCTCCTTTATGGCCATGGAGTTTATTGATGGCCCAACCCTCAAAGATGAGTTACAGGCGCGTCAAGAGGCGAGCCAGCCTTTCAGCCTCAAGGAAATTGCCCGTATTTTTATTCCTCTTTGCAGCGCCATTGATTATGCCCACGCCCGCCAGATGATCCACCGCGATCTCAAACCGGCTAATGTCATGATCAACCAGCAGGGGCAGGTTGTCCTGACCGATTTTGGCATCACCCGGATTATCGGGGGGACACAGTATACCCAAACTGGGGCCTTGTCGGGCACGCCCGCTTACATGTCGCCGGAGCAGGGCCAGGGCCAGCATGGCGATGAGCGCAGCGATATTTACTCGCTGGGGGTCATGCTATACGAGACAGTCACGGGCACAGTCCCGTTTGACGCCGACACTCCCTTTGTGGTCATCCTCAAACACATCAGCGAGCCTGTCCCGTTGCCCAGCCGGATTGTGCCCGATTTGCCCAAAAGTATCGAACAGATCATTCTCAAGGCGATGAGCAAAGAGCCGGCCGACCGTTACCAGCGGGCCGGGGAGTTGGCGGCGGCGTTACGCGAGGCTACGGACCTGGCGCCCGGTGAAGAGTATCTGCCCCTGACCATTATCGCCCCACGCCCGCAAATCAAGGAGATTGATCCCACCGTCGAGCATTTCCCGGTCAAAGAAAAACCACCCTCCGGGCCGCTGCCTCCGGTTAGGACTACCGCGCCCCCGGCGCCGAACCCGGTGACGGTACTGCAACCGCCGCCTGTCCAGAAACGATCCTTAGCGCCCTTGGCGATCATCGGCGGACTGGTTCTGCTGCTGTTGTTGGTCGCTCTAGGAGTGGGCGCATTTCTTTACAGCCGGAGCCGGGTCGCCCCCCAGGAAGCTCAACAACAAGTAGCCACAGTAAACCTGACCGCCACCGCGCTGGTGATCGAAGCCACCGAAACTGCCATTGTTATCGCCCAGGCCACCGAAACTGCCGTGGCCCAGGCTGCTGAAGCCGCCGCCGCGACCGGTCCCACCCAAACCGCCCAGGCAGCCACGGCTGTAGCCGAAGCCACGGCCGCGCAGCAGGCTCGCGAGGCGGAACTTATCGCCGGGGTGCAGCAGGCCGTTGGGGCCACTGTGACCGCAGCGGCCCAAGAAGCTGCGACCGCAGCGGCGGCAACCCAACAAACCAGCGCCACAGAGACAGCCGCCGCCCAGGCAATAACTCAGGCCGCAGAGGCCGAAACTGCCACCGCTCAGGCCCAAGCCGAAACCGCCGCTGCCGGCACTGCGACAGCACTGGCCGAGGCTACTCAAACGGCCGCAACTCAGGCCACCGCTACGGCTCAGGCTCAAGCTGCCCAGGCAGCCCAGCTTGCCGCGCAGTCTCCACGCGGAACCTTTAACGATTTTGAAACCCCCTCAACCTGGCGGCGGGGCGACGAACCCAATGGGACTTTTGAACGGTCTACCGCCGACGCCTATGCCGGGGATTACGCCGGACAGCTCGATTACAAATTTTCTACCCCCAACAATGATTACGTTGTCTTTTTGTGGTCGCAGTCTTTGGGCGGCCGGCCCAACCAGATCACAGCCTGGGTCAACGGCGATGGGGCCGGACATTTTTTGAATCTCTGGGTCAAAGACAGCGCCGGGGAAACCTGGCAGTTTTCGTTTGGACAGGTCAAACACACCGGCTGGCAGCAAATGACCGCTTTTATCAGCCCCAACCAACCCTGGCCGGCCGGTCATATTGACGGCCCCAGCAATAACACGGTAGATTATCCTCTCACCTTTCAAGCTCTCGTTCTTGACGACGGCTCAGACGATTTTAGCGGCAGCGGCGCCATTTTTATTGACAACCTGTCCAGCGCCGAAGGCTCGCTGCCGCCGACCGCTGTGCCGGATTCTATTGTCTTTCAACCAGATCGTTTTTCCTTGAAGACGGGCGAATGTGTGGTTTTGACTTGGAGCGTCGAAAACGTCAGAGAAGTCTATCTGAATGGCGCGCCCGTGACCGGGGAAGGCAATCGCCGGGAGTGCCCTCCGGCGACAACCACTTATACCCTGCATGTGGTCCGTAAAGACGGTTCCAGTGTTGACGAACAGGTGACAGTTACCGTCCAGTAAGACAACTCCAAGAAATCCGTGTTGCGTCTCGCGTCTTGCGTCTTATGTCTTCTGTTAAGATTACGGAAGATGCAAGGCGTTCTGGCTGATTTAAGTCCTGAAACTCCATAAATAACCCTCTGCCCAATGCCCTTCCTCTACCTTTGACAAAGCCCCTTGGCAAGTCTATCATCCCTTCGTCAATTGACCATTGACCATTGACCGTTGAAATATTGACTATTACTTGTTTCCACAAAGGATGCCATATGTCTGTCTCAACGACCGCTGAGAGAATAAAACCCGCTGCCGCCGAATTTTCGATTACTCGCGCCTGGCAGTCAGACCGGCGGGGGCCGGTGCGCTGGATTTTGTCGCACGCGCTGCGGCACAAACTGTTGATCCTGGGGGTGTTCATTGGGGCGCTGGGCAATGGGCTGGGGGCCGGGGTGGTGGCGCTGTATATCGGCCAGGCGTTTGAGTTGATGACCCGCACGCCGGATTACAGCGCGCTGGGCTGGGTAGCATTCTCGCTCATCGGCTCGCAGCTTATCCGGGGAGTGCTGATGCTGGGCCGCAACTTTTGCAGCGAAATCATCGGCCAGCGGGTGGAACGCGATACCCGCGACGAGCTGTACCTGAGCTTGATTGGCAAAAGCATGTCGTTCCACGACAGCCAGGCCACCGGCGACTTGATGGCCCGCGCCACCAACGATGTCCGCGAGATCAATATGCTCTTCAATCCGGGCATGAATCTGGTCATCGGCTCGGCCAATTTTATGATTGCCCCATTCATCCTGGTCCCTTCGATCAGCCCACAACTGCTGCTGGTGCCTACTCTTTACGCATTGATCTACATTTTTTTACTGCGCGGCTATCTGGCCCGTCTGCGCCCGGCCACCGAGGCGGTGCGCCAGGAATTTGGCCGCTTGAACGCCACCCTGGCCGAGGCGATTGACGGGATTGAAACGGTCAAAGGGGCCGCTCAAGAAGCCAAGGAAATCAACCGCTTTGAGGCGGCGCTGGCCCGCTGGCGTAACGCTTTTGTCGGCCAGGGCGATGTGGAGGCCAAATTTTTCCCGCTGCTGCTGTTGGGGCTGCTGTACGCCGCCGGGTTGCTGCACAGCCTCATTTTGTACCAGCAGGGCCAGCTTGAGGTGGGCCAGGTGATCGCTTTTAACGCCATGCTGATCCTCTTTCAATTTCCCACCTTTGCCGCCCAGTTTGCCTATTCACAGGTGTCGTCGGGGATTTCCAGCGCGCGGCGGGTGCTGGAACTGTTGAACGCGCAGACCGAGTTGGACCAGAATGTGGGCGGCTACGAAGGGCCGCTGGACGGCAGCATCCGCTTTGAAAATGTCACCTTTAGCTACAACGGCGGCAGCCCGGCTCTGAGCGATGTCAGTTTCAAGGTTGAGCCGGGCCAGACGGTAGCCATAGTCGGGCAGACCGGCGCGGGCAAGAGCACCATCGCCAAGCTGATCAACCGGACCTACGACGTGACCGGCGGCCAGCTTATCATCGGCGGGGTCAACGTGCGGGATTGGAATTTGGAGGCGCTGCGTAAACAAATCTCGATCATCGAGCAGGATATTTATCTTTTCTCGCGGACCATTGCCGAAAATATCGCCTTTGGCTGTCCCCAGGCCAGCCGCGAGGAGATCGAAGCGGCGGCCAAAGCGGCCCAGGCCCATGATTTTATTATGAATTTTGAAGATGGCTACGAGACGGTGGTGGGCGAGCGGGGGGTGACGCTTTCGGGCGGGCAGCGCCAGCGGTTGGCCTTGGCCCGCGCCTTTCTGACCAACCCGCGTATCCTCATCCTGGACGACTCAACCAGCGCCATTGACAGCGCCACCGAAGACAAAATCCAGCGGGCCATCGAAAAAGCCGCCGAAGGCCGTACCACTTTACTCATCACTCATCGCCTGTCTCAAATTCGTTGGGCCGATTTGATTGTGGTCCTGCGGAAAGGCCGGGTGGCCATGGTGGGCGATCATGAGACCCTGCTGCGGGAGTCGGAGACTTACCGGAATATTTTTGCGAGGTATGAATAATGTCTGTTTTTAGCGGCCTCGACACCGAGGCTTACGACCGCACCTATACCGACCGCGAACTATTCCGGCGGATTGCTGGCTATTTTGGCCGTTACCGGCAGCGGCTGGCGCTGATTACCGTTTTTGTCAGCATTGTCTCGCTGGCGGGGGCGGCCCAACCGCTTATCATTTCCAGGGGCGTGGAGGCGTTGGAGGGCCGCCCGTCTACCTGGCTCATTTGGGGGCTGGTAGGCTTTTTGGCCGTCTCCGGTGTGGGCATCTGGTTGGCTAACTGGATGTGGCGGCGCTTGATGGCCCGGCTCATCGGTGACGTGGTTTCGCAACTGCGCCGCGATGCCTTTAGCGCGGCCATCCATCACGATTTGGCTTTCTTCGATGAGTTCGAGTCGGGCCGGACTATCAGCCGCATCACCTCTGATACCCAGGAATTTGCCCAGGTGGTCCAACTGACCAGCGATTTGATAACCCAGGTGCTCCTGGTGCTGGTGCTGTTGGTCTTTTTGCTCAACATCTCCTGGCAGTTGACCCTGATCCTGTTGGCGTTGACCCCTTTTATCGGCCTGCTGACGATGGGCTTTCGGCAGGCGGCCCGATTTGTCACCCGCAAAGGCTTTCGGGTGCTAGCCGAAGTTAACGCGGCCATCCAGGAAACTGTGACCGGCATTGGCATTGCCAAGAACTTTCGCCAAGAGGAAGCCATTTACCGCTCGTTCAGCCAGGTCAACCAGCAGTCGTACCAGGTTAACCTGCGGCGGGGGTTTGTGCTGTCCAACGTCTTCCCGGTGTTGAGTGTTCTCTCCAGCTTTGGCACGGCGGCGCTGCTCTATTGGGGCGGCATTTCGGTGGGGACGGGCCTGGTGACAATTGGGGCCTGGTATCTGTTTATGCAGAGCGTGGACCGCTTCTGGTTTCCGGTGATCAATCTGTCCTCCTTTTGGAGCCAGTTCCAGTCGGGCTTGTCGGCCTCCGAGCGGGTTTTTGCCCTGATTGACGCCCAGCCGGTGGTGCGGCAGACCGGCAGCCGCCCGGTCCACCATTTGCGCGGCGAAATTGAGTTCGAGCGGGTCAAATTCCGCTACAGCAAACAGGAACAAGTGCTGGACGATTTCTCGCTGCGGATCAAGCCGGGCGAGAGCGTGGCCCTGGTGGGCCATACCGGGGCGGGTAAAAGCAGCCTGGTCAAGCTGATTACCCGTTTTTATGAATTTCAGGGGGGCCAGATTTGCGTGGACGGGCAGGACATCCGCACGCTTGATTTGACCAGCTACCGCCGCCAGTTGGGACTTGTTTCGCAAGTGCCGTTTTTGTTTTCCGGTACCGTAGCCGACAACATTCGCTACGCCCGGCCTGAATTAAGCGACGCGGAAATTGAAACGGTGGCCCGCCGGATTGGGCACGGCGAGTGGCTCGAAACGCTGCCGGAGGGCTTGCAAACCAACGTCGGCGAGCGGGGGGCGCGCCTCTCGATGGGGCAGCGGCAGTTGGTGGCCTTAACGCGGGTGTTGGTCCAGCAGCCCTCCATTTTTATCCTGGACGAGGCCACCGCCAGCGTTGACCCCTTCACCGAGTTTCAGATTCAGGAGGCCATGGATTTGATTCTCAAATCCACCACTTCGATTCTGATTGCCCACCGGCTTTCTACGGTTCGCTCGGTGGATCGGATTTTGGTGCTGCAAAAAGGTCGCATCATCGAGCAGGGCAGCCACCGGGAACTATTGCGACAGGGCGGCCATTACGCCGAGTTATACAATGCCTATTTCCGGCACCAATCGCCCGATTATAAACCAGTCGCCGAGTCTTGAGGAACTTCTTCCCAGTTGACCCGCTGGTAAATCTGCTCCAGGAGCCATCGCCACAATTTTTCCCTGAAAATATTCGCTTTTGTATTCGGCTTTTTCCTCAAGAGCCAGGTATTCTGCCGGGGTGTAAGAATGGCTTTGTTTGGCAAACATGAGACGCCTCCCGTTTATCTTTCTATTCTCAGTGGATCCAAATTTTCCGTAGGGTGGCATCCCTATGCCGCCCGCTGACGCATAAGGATGCGCCAGCTACGGTGAAAAATTGGATCCACTGATTCTTATTTTCAATTTTACTTGATAAGAGTAGATGAATCAATACAGGCAACAGGTTGGACAAACCACCTTCGAAATGGCATAATGGTTTACGGATGAATTGAGGTTGAATGGAGAGTACCGAATGTTAGAAGCTACGTTGACCCCCACCCAAGACTGGCCCGCGCCAGGCCAGTGGACTTATGACGATTATCTCCGGCTGCCCGACGATGGGCAGCGGTATGAAATTATCGAAGGAGTGCTGTACGTGGCCAATGCACCGAGTTCTATCCATCAATTCACTGTTTTGGAAATTGCGCGGCAAATGGCTAATTTTGTGATAGAACACAAGCTAGGCCAAGTGTTACCTGCTCCTTTTGAGATTCATCTGTCCGAAACCACCCGCCCGGTCCAGCCCGACGTTTTTTTTATCAAAGCCGAGCGCTGGCCCACCGGCGAAATTCAATTCTTCACCGAGCCGCCTGATCTCATTGTCGAAGTCCTATCGCCCGGCAGCGTCCGCCTGGATCGCTACATTAAATTTCAGGCGTATGAACAGGCCGGCGTGCCCGAATATTGGATTGCCAACCCTCATCTCCGCTCGGTCGAGGTTTACACCCTTTCCGGCGGCGAATATGCTCTTTTGGGAGAGTTTTCCGGGGATGAGGCCATCAAATCAGCCGTGTTTGAGGGCTTGATGATTATCAATAATACGCTGTTTGCCCCATGAAATATCTCACCGTTCTCTTTTTTGTAGCTCTTTTGTTGACTGCCTGTACCCAATCTCTCCCCGCAACATTGCCAGACACTCCCGCCACAGAAGCCCCGGCTGAACCTACCCTCCTGACCGATAAATTGGGCACGGCGGAAGATTTGGTCCCAACGCAGCTAGAAATTAATGTCGCCCGCTCGCGGCTGGGCAAAGACAGTTTTATTGGTATTGTTACCTGTACCATGAATACGGAATATCACGCCACCGTGGCTAATTCAGCCAAAGCCAGGGCGGACGCGTTGGGGTTAAAGGCGGCTATCTTTGATTCAGAAGTTCAGGTTGAAAAACAAGTGGCGGCTATCAGGAATTTTGTCGCCAAAGGGGCCAGGGTGATTATTTTATGCGCGCTCGACCCCAAGGTAGTTGAACCGGCGGTGAGAGACGCCGAGGCAGCCGGGGTATTTTTTGTGTTGGTGTCGGGGGCGGCGTTGCCGGTGCGAGGCATTTCCATCGGCGGTGAGGCCGACTCTAATACGGTGCTCGGCTGTGCCGCCGGCGAGATTGCCGGCGATTTGATTGCCAAGGAAAAGAACGGCCAGGCGCATGTAGCTATTCTGGATTACCCCGAACTGCCTGAAATTGTTATCCGGGCCGACAGCATCGAGAAATGTATGCAGGCCAAAGCGCCGGGGGCTACCGTTGTAGGGCGGTTTCTGGGCGGCACCACCGAAAACGGCCTCAAATCCATGATCGCGGCGCTGGAGCAGCACCCCGATATCGAGGTGGTGGTCAGCATCAACGACGCCGGGGCCTACGGCGCTCTGACGGCCCTGCAAGCTGCCGGCAAAGACCCGGCCCGCACCATCATTGTAGGGATTGACGCCGAAGCCAAAGCCAGGGATTTGATCAAGGCGGGCAGTTACTATCGCGGCACGGTTGATACCTCACCGGCCCAAACCGGCGAAATCGTCCTCAATGCCGCCGTCAAGCTGTTGGCGGGCGCAACTGTGCCCCAAAGTATTCGTATGCCGGTCACTAAAGTCACGCTGGAGACTTTAGAATAATTTAGAGTCATGCAGTTCACATGTCATTTCGAGGCCAGAGGCCGAGAAATCTTTGAGACTGTTGTTTGCAAACCACGGCTTAGAAGGTTTCTCGCTCCTTCGTCGCTCGAAATGACATGACTGCGTAAGCCCTATAATTATCTACCGCTGGCGAAGCGAAGCCGTCACCAAATCCCGTACCTCGGCCAACAACTGTTCGCGGCTGAAAGTGCCTTTTTGTAGGATTTTTTCAACATGACTGTTGAGCCGCTGCCGCTCGGCCGAGGTAATGTCCTTGGCCGTGACCACCACAATAGGAATGGACCGTCCCGCTTCATTCTGGCGTAACGCGGCCACAAAGTCGAAGCCGTCCATCTTGGGCATTGTCAAATCCAACAGAATCACGTCCGGCCGCTGCGTCGCAATTCGGTCTAACCCTGCCTGGCCGTTATCGGCTTCACTCACCTGCCAGCCCTGTTTTTCCAGGGTGCGGCGGAGCATATCCCGCATCATAGCGTCGTCGTCCACCGTCAAAATCAAGGGCGCTATCCCGGTTTGGTCGTCGGAAATGGGCCGGTACTTCTCCAGCAGCGCCAGCAGCCGTTCCCACTCGATGGGCTTGGTCATGTAGTCCGACGCGCCCAGGGTGTACCCCAGACTCTTGTCGCTGACAATAGTCACCATTACCACCGGGATCTCGGCCAGAGCGGCTTCGGCTTTTAGGGCGGTCAAGACGGCCCAGCCATCCATCCCCGGCATAATTACATCCAGAGTAATCACATCGGGCTGGATGGCGCGGGCCAGCCTTAACCCTTCTTCACCCCCGGCGGCGCTCACCACCCGAAAACCTTCCTTCTGAAAGAAGCGGCGCATCAAATCCCGTACTGTTGGATCGTCGTCAATAACCAGGATGGTCGCATGACCGTTATCATCCGCTGGCAGTTCATCGTCAATTGGCCCGGTTGGACCAGACTCGCCGGCCGGTGGTTGGTAGATTACCGGCAGCCGGACGATGAACGTAGAGCCTTGACCTGGCTCGCTGTCTACCGTAATCTGGCCGCCCATCATCTGGATGAAACGTTGGCTGATGGCCAGCCCCAAGCCGGTTCCCCCATACCGGCGTGTGGTTGAGGCGTCGGCTTGGGTAAAAGCCTGAAAGAGCCGATCCATTTGCTCGTCGGACATGCCGATGCCCGTGTCGGAAACTTTGAAAAGGATGAAGGCGGAGGGATGAAGGATGAAATTTCCATCCTCTTCATTCCGCCTTCCGCCTTCCGCCTTCATCCTTTCAACGGTGAGCGTAATCACTCCATTTTCGGTAAACTTGGCGGCATTACTGAGCAAATTAAAGAGTGACTGTCGCACTTTGGTCAAGTCGGCTACCATCGAGCCGAGGTTATCGGGGCAGTTAACGACCAGTTGGTTGGCTTTTTTGGCGATCAACGGCTGCATGGTAACGACAACATCTCGTACCATGGTGGCGATGTCAAAGGTTTCGGGGTAAACCGTCATCTTGCCGGCCTCAATCTTCGACAAATCCAGAATGTCGTTAATCAAGCCCAGCAGTTGTTTACCCGCGGCCTGGATTCTTTCTAAATCGGGGATGAAGCCAGGCTGAGCCAGGTCCGTCGCCTCTTCTTGCAGCATCTCACTGTAGCCGATGATAGCGTTTAAGGGGGTCCGCAGTTCGTGGCTCATGTTGGCCAGAAATTGACTCTTGGCCCGGCTGGCCTCGATGGCCTGGTCGCGGGCCAGGGCCAGGTCGGCCTCGGCGCGTTTGCGGACAGCTAACTCCTCCTGGGCTGCTTTGAACAGCCGGGCGTTCTCAATGGCTATGGCGATGCGGTTGGCTAACGAACGCAGTAAACTGGCGTCGCTTTCGTCCAGCCCGTCAGATTGAAGCTGCTGGACGCCCAGAACCCCAATGACTCGCTCCTCCGGCCCCAACGTAATCGGCACATCGAGTTCGGCATAAATTTCCGGCAGCAAGGGCATAGTCTGCCCCAGCCCGGCATAAGTTTCGCTGACATCATTGCTGTGAATAATCTCGCCGGTGTGGGCGGCACGCGCCACCAAACTGGCCGAATGGGTCACCGGGATGCGATGGCCCAGGTTTTTGATCCAGGGGCCAGCCTCGCCGGAGCTGGCGGCCAAGGCCAACAATTTGGGCTGTTCTTTATCGTCGGCCAGGGCTAAGTCATCGAGCAGATAGATGTAGGCCGAGGTGTAGCCAAAGCGATCTTTAATCTGGTTGACAATTTCCATCAACAGACCTTCCAGATCGAGGATGGCATTCAGCCGCTCACCCAGGGTGGCAATGATTTCTAGCCGCTCGGTTCGTTCAGCTACCCGTTCTTCCAGGGAGCCGATCAAGTCTCGCAGTTGAGCGGTCATCTGGTTGAAGACATTGGCCAGAGTGGCAAATTCATCATGCCCTTTAACCCGTACTACCGGGTCCAGATTGCCCTGCCCAATTTGTTGAGCGGCTTCGCTTAACTGGGTGAGTGGATGGATAATACGGTGGGTTAGAAAGAGGGCAGCCAGAACAGCCAGGCCGAAAGCCAGGGCGCTAGTAACAGTTAAAGCGGTTGTACTCTGGCGGTTAATCATCTCCAGCCGCTGGCGGGCGCGGGCAACGCCGGTCTGACTTTCCGCCCCGATATGTTCCGAAATCCGGTTGATATCCAGGGTTAAATCGCGGAAAATGGTGGTATTGGTTTCCACGGCCCGATCCAGGGCTACCAGTTGTTTGAAAGCAACCAGGTAGGTCTGGATGCGTTGGTCAAGATCGGCGGCGGCAGAGGCTGCCTCCGGGGTGGTCGCCCCATAATTTCTGACCCAGGCCCGAAACTTATTGCCGGCCAGTTGCACATTATCCACATATTGCTGGCTGCCGGTGTTAAGATAGTCGCGTTCGTGGCTGCGGATGCGGCGGACCAAATCGGCCAGGCGGACATCGGGGACTTGCGCTGCGGCTGTTTGCAACTGGTCAAGCTGGTTTTGCAGTACATTTTCTAACCCATCGGCCCGGCTGCGCTCCTCGATTTTGAGCACAGTAACCGAAAAGGTGGTTTCGTAATGTTGCAACAGGGGGCGCAGTTCATTGGTTTCCTGGGTTAAACGGGTCAATTCCAGGTCGCTCGCTGTCTGGACCAGGGTGTCAATTTCATTCAGTTTGCTCCGGGCGCGGGCCAGACTGCTCTGGTTAGCGGTAACATAGCTGGCTACGGCGGTGTCAAAGCCCAGGGAACGCCATCCTGTTAAAAAACTGGCTTCGTTAGCCCTGGCCAGCAAAAATTCGTTCTCAACCTCCAAACTCAGTTCGCGGACACGGGCTGCTTCATCCAAGGCTATCTGTACGCCGGTTTGTAAATTGCGCAGCGTCAGGTAGCCAATCACAGCACTGATGAGGTTTAAAATTAGAATTAAGCCAAAACCCAAACCCAACAGGGTCCGGATGGAGGTGGCGTGTTGTGAGAAAATTCGAGTTCGCATCGAGCTAGACCTGTTTGGATAGAGCTGAGTATCTGTCGAGAAATAACTTTATGCCTGTCAAGAGATTGGAGATTGGTAATTAGAGATTAAAAAATCTCCAATCTCTAATCTCCAAATCAGTTTGACTCTGCCCTCTCAAAACTATGGGTCAGTTCGGCCCAAATTTGATCGTAATACTGGGCGGAAGCCGGGCCGATGTTTACCAGCGAAAAGAGTCGCTGGCGCATATCGGTATCGGGGTAAAGGATGGGATCTGGCCGGTGAGTCTCTTTGAGCAGAGTTAGAGCCGCGCTGTTGGTCAAACTATTATGAGTGGCCTGGGTTAAGGCTGCGCTTACCGGCGCTTCCAGGATGTAATTGATAAATGCTTCGGCCAATTTGGGCTGGTCTGCGCCTCTCAGCAAGCAGAGGTTGTCAACCCACATGGGTGTTCCTTCGGCGGGGATGACGTATTCAAGCGTGGGGTCACGGTCTCGCAAGGCCAAAATGGCCCCGCTGCGGGCAAAAAGAAACTCCACCTGACCGCCGGCTAACAACGCGGGGCCGGTTGCCGGAGGGTAGATAACGATTTGGCCGGCATGATTTTCTAAAAGCTGACGGGCCTGGGCAATTTCAAGGCCATTGGTGGTGTTGGGGCTGTACCCCAGATATAACAGGGCCGCCGCCAGCGAAAGGCGGCTGTCGTCCGGCATGCCCAGCCGGGGGGACGTGTTGGCTTCGAAAAAGTCGGCCCAGGTGGGTGAGTCCTGCCCTGCTTCCTGCCGGTGATACCCCAACCCCATCGTCCCCCACTGATAGGGCAGGCAGTAGCGGTTGCCGGGATCATACAACGGGTTGGCAAAAGCCGGATCAAGATTTTTAAAGTTAGGAATATTCTCCTGATTGAGGGGGGTAAATAAGCCATTTGAGCGCAGCGTTCCAACCAGAGTATCGCTCAACACCACCAAATCATAATTAGCCAGGCCGGTGCGAATATCGGCCAGGCCGCTGGCATCGCTGGCAAAAGTGGCATAATTGACCTTAATGCCAAATTGGCTTTCAAAATTGTTCAGAGTCGCCCGGTCAAGCGCATCATCCTGGCTGAAGATATTGAGGGTAGGATTAGGCTTAGCCGGAGTGGCCGCCGCTTCCATCACCATGGAAGAGAGGTCAGGGGCGCCGGAGCAGGCGCTCAGCAGGGCCAGGAGGAGCAGGCAGAAGGTTGGGCCAATCCACTTCATCAGTCGTTCTCCAAGAGGTTGAGGGCAATTGGGCTGAACGGTAACAATTATACCACAAAAGCCTCAAAATAAATTTTTGGGTGGTTCAACCACGCCGGGCCTTTCATTCCCCAAATGTAACAACTCAGGTATGTCATCCTTCGACAAGCTCAGGACAGGTTTCGCGGCCGTAGGCCGAGAAATCTTCCCCACGCGCAGGCTATTCAAGCACCGACCTGGAAGATTTCTCCTCGCCGGCTCGTCGAAATGACATGCTACCTGAGCAGTTATCCCCAAATGATTTCAACCATTGTCTTGGCGATGCAACAATAGAAGCCCGGCTGAAGGAATTGGAATCCAACCGAGATTGTGGTACGATAGGCCCATCTTGGCAATGAGGCGAGGGATGGGCATAGATTGGACGGGGCAAATCGGCCAGTTTGAAGCCACGCAGGTTCGCTACGGCGACGACCCGCTGCCCGGTCAGGCTGCGTTTCGCTATCAGCCCGGCGGGCGGCCGGTGCTCATTTCGGCCCCCCACGGAGCGTGTCACTGGAGAGGGAATGACTGGAAATTCCAGGATGGCTTTACCGCCGCACTGGCTCACGTGTTGGCCAGCCACACCGGGGCGCATGCCCTATACACCGTGCGCCGTATCCGCCCCGACCCTAATTACGACGATGACTGCGATTACAAACGAGTGCTGGCCAGACTATTGCAAGACCATTCCATTCGTCTGGTGCTGGATTTGCACGGAGCGCGTTACGACCGGAGTTTTGGCGTGGCGCTTGGCACCATTGATGGCCGTAGTTGTCCTGCTTACGAAGCCGGCCTGATCCAGGCTTTTATGGACCAGGGCTTTGATCCCGATCAAGCCTACTTTTTGGACCGGCTGGCCCTCAACCTGCCTCAATATCGCGGCGGCGCGCTCCAACGTACCGTGACCCGTTTTGTCTGGGAGCAGTGCCGGGTCAATGCGGCCCAAATCGAGCTGAACGCCCACCTGCGCATAATCCCCGGCCATAACGCCAACCTACTGACCTTCACCCCCGACCCTCAGCGCCAGCGCCGGGCCATCGAAGCCTTGATTAATATTGTGAAAGCTATTTAAAGGTAGCAGAGTAGCAGGGTCGCGGAAATTCCCTGCTACCGTCTACCGTCTACTGTCTACTATTTTCGAGGAGACCTGATATGATTAATCAAACTTACGAAAACATCCTGACCCGTCGTGAGGGACGGGTAGGGCTGGTCCAGATCAACCGGCCTCAAGCCAGGAACGCCCTCAACGCCCCAACGATGATCGAGATTGTGGCCGCCCTGCAAGCCTTCGATGGGGATGAAGGCATCGGCTGCCTGGTGCTGACCGGCGACGAGCGGGCCTTTGCTGCTGGGGCAGATATCAAGCAGATGGCGAATGCTTCGGTGGTGGAGATGCTGAACAGGCCCTTTCTGGATTATTGGGATCGGCTGCAAGCCCTGCGGAAGCCCTTGATTGCGGCGGTGAGCGGCTGGTGCCTGGGCGGAGGCTGCGAATTAGCCATGCTCTGCGATATGATTGTGGCCTCGGAGTCGGCCAAATTTGGCCAGCCGGAGATCACTATCGGCGTGATTCCCGGTGCAGGTGGCACCCAACGCCTGACCCACGCCGTCGGCAAGGCCCTGGCCATGGAGATGGTGCTCAACAACCGCCATCTCAGCGCCGAAGAGGCCCTGCGCTACGGTCTGGTCAACCGGGTGGTCCCGGTCGAAAGTGTTCTAGAGGAAGCCATGCGTCTGGCCGCCGAAATTGCCGCCCGCCCGCCTATAGCGGTGCAATTGGCTAAAGAAGCCATTAATCGCGCTTTTGAAACACCCTTGAGCGAGGGCCTGCTCATCGAGCGCCGCTCCTTTGCCATGCTCTTTGCTACCCAGGACCAAAAAGAAGGCATGGCCGCCTTTATCGAGAAACGCGCGCCCACTTGGCAGGGCAAGTAGTAGCCAGTGAACAGTAGTCAGTTATCAGTAATCAGTGAACTGATTACTGACAATAAGGAGCGTTAACTTTTATGTTTAACGGAACAGAATTCGGTGCTGTTATTTTCGGCCTGGCTTCGGCAGCCACCTGGGGGGTAGGGGATTTTAGCGGCGGCCTGGCCACCCGGCGGGTTTCGGTGCTGACCGTTACCTTGCTATCGCAAGTGGCAGGGCTGATCCTGCTGGTTTTGCTGGCCTTGATTTGGGGCGAAAAGCTGCCTTCACTGGCCGATGTGGGTTGGGGCAGCCTGGCCGGCATATTCGGATTGTTCGGGCTGATGGCCCTGTACCGGGCCATGGCCATCGGCCAGATGGGCATCGCTGCGCCGGTGGCAGCGGTGCTCTCGGCCAGTCTGCCGGTAGCGGTCGGCGCGATGACCCAGGGCGTACCGGAACTGCCCCGTCTGACGGGGTTTGTGCTGGCGGTGGTGGGGATTTGGTTTATTTCCCGGCCTCAAAACTTGCAAGGCCGGCCCGCCGGGCTTGGTCTGGCAATTGTGGCAGGCTTATGTTTTGGCGGATTTTTGTTGGGGATTGCTCAAGTGGAGCAAAACGCCGTTTTCTGGCCGCTGGTGGCGGCGCGCACGGCTTCGATTATGGCGATGCTGCTGGGGGTGGGGGCGGGTCAAAAACTGGCTCTCCCCAACCCCTCGATCCTGCCTTTAATTATTTTGACCGGCGCGATGGATGCTTGCGGGAACGCCTTTTTTGCCTTGGCCGAACAAGCGGGCCGCCTGGACGTAGCCGGGGCATTGGCCTCGCTCTATCCGGCGACGACGGTCATGCTGGCCCTCTCGATACTGAAAGAGAAATTGGTGTTGTGGCAGGGTATCGGGGTGCTGCTGGCCTTGCTGGCCGTGCCCCTGATTGCCAGTTGAAAAAGTAGTTCTAAATAACTGCTCACCCCTCATGTCATTTCGAGGCTGAAAGCCGAGAAATCTCTGAGGCCGTTGTTTGCAAATCTAGATTTTGAAGATTTCTCGCTCCTAACGTCGCTCAAAATGACATGACTGAGCACCGAGCACGCAAGACGTAAGACACAATACCTTTTGACTGAGGTAAACCATTATGAAACTATCCACTAACCCCTGGAACCAAGAAACTGTCCGTTACCCGGACCCGCGAATTGAGAGCCTCGATCCCCGTTTTGACCGCTACCGGCTGGGCAGCGCGGCCCTGGAACGGATTTTCACCGGCGGGCGCTGGACCGAAGGCCCGGTCTGGTTTGGCGATGGTCGCTACCTGCTCTGGAGCGACATCCCCAACAACCGCATGCTGCGCTGGCTGGAGGATACGGGCGAAATCAGCGTCTTTCGCAGCCCTTCCCACTACAGCAACGGCAACACCCGCGACCGGGAGGGTCGCCTGATTACGTGTGAGCACGATACCCGCCGGGTGACGCGAACCGAATATGACGGCACAATCACCGTTTTGATGGACAGTTTTGAAGGCAAACCGCTCAACGCGCCCAACGATGTGGTGGTCCACCCCGACGGGCACATCTGGTTCACCGACCCCGGCTACGGCATTTTGATGAATTACGAAGGCCATCGGGCCGCGTTTGAACTGCCGACGCAGGTTTACCGGCTCAACCCCCGGACGGGTGAGGCCACCGTTGTGACCGACCAGCCAGAGCGACCCAACGGCCTGTGTTTTTCGCCCGATTATACCCGGCTCTACCTGGTGGATACCGGGGCCAGCCATAAGCCCGGTCACCCGCGCCACATCCTGGTTTATGATGTCGTGGACAACTGCCGCTTGGTTAATGGCCGTGTCTTTGCCGATATGTCCCCCGGCCTGGCCGATGGCATCCGCTGCGATGTGGACGGCAACTTGTGGGCCAGCGCCGGCTGGGGTGGCGAAGGCTACGACGGGGTGCATATTTTTGCCCCCAACGGCGACCTGATTGGCCAGATTCACCTGCCGGAACCATGCTCCAATCTCTGCTTTGGCGGCCTCAAACGAAACCGTCTGTTTATGACCGCCGGACAGTCGGTCTATGCGGTTTATGTCGAAACGCAGGGCGCGTAGATTGCTTGAATGATGCAGGAGGAAAAACAATGACAAACGATCTAACAAACATCCCCTACGAAACTTTAATCAGTGAAACGCAGTTACAGGCCCGGATCAAGGAACTGGGCCAGCAAATCTCCGCCGATTACGCCGGCCAGGATTTGCTGCTGCTGTGCATTTTGAAAGGCGGGGTGTTGTTTTTAACCGACCTGATGCGCCAGCTCTCCATCCCCCACGAGATTGATTTTCTGGCCGTATCGAGCTACGGTAAAGAAGTTCGCGAGTCGACCGGCGTGGTGCGGATTCTCAAAGATTTGGATAAGCCGATCAAGGGCCGGAGCGTCCTCATCATTGAAGATATCATAGACACCGGCCACACCCTAACCTATATCACCAATATTCTCAACGCCCGCCAGCCGGCCAGCCTCAAACTGTGCGCCCTACTCGATAAGATCGAGCGCCGCCGGGTTAATATCCCGGTAGATTACATTGGCTTCACGATTCCCGATAAATTTGTTTTTGGCTACGGTCTGGATTTGGACGAAAAGCTGAGAAATCTGCCCTTTATTGCGGTGGCAACCGAGTGAGCGTTTCCGTCCCCAAGAAGGTAGCAGGGTAGCAATGTAGCAATTTGTTACCTGCTACCCTGCTACTTGCTACCTGTTTCAGTAACGAAAACTTTTCTAGAGAACTATACTCTCGCTTACGCCAGCGGCCACTGCGGAATAACCCTGTCTATCTCGGCCATCAGCTCTATCGTCCGGCCCAGGGCGGCGACGATTTGCCGGTAGTGGGTCAGCTCATCATAGCTGAGCTGCCGCCCCTGGCGGTCCTTGAGCCACTTCTCCAACACTTGATAGCCGCCCACATAGAAGCCCCACACCTCCGGCGCGACGCCCTCGAAGTATTGGCTTTTGTTCAGGTAGACCCGCCCCGGCTGCTCCGCCAGCGGTGGGGTGTACTTGGGGTAGCCCTTTTCCACCCGGTTATCCCCGCCGATGGGGAAACGAACCCCACCCCCCGGCCCGCTCGACGGCAGCGGCGCTTCCAACAGGTGCAGCCCAACCAACTCCCGCCCCAACCGGCACAGTGTGCGGAACAGGCCCACGTCCGAGGTCAGCGGCACACGGGGGAAATCTATCTTTAGAAACTCGGCGTAGCGGCTGCGATACGTGGGGCTGTGGAAGACGGCGTAGATGTAATGGAAGATGTCTTCAGGCCCAAACTCAAGACCTGACAGGTCTGGCAGACCTGTCAGGTCTGGTTTGAAGGTTAACCCCAACTTCTCCGCCAGCGCCTGCACAAACGCCGGGTTGAGATTGGGCGTGCGCCCGCCGTGAGCCACATCCGGCGGCCAGCCGCCTGCCGCCAGACCTGACAGGTTTTCAAAACCTGTCAGGTCTAAGTTGACCGCCGCCCCCTTTGGCTTGCCCGCCTCGCCGGTCGGGTAGAGGTAGAGGGGGAAGAGTGATGACCCGTCCTTTATTTCAACAAAGACGGCTGGCGCAGGAGCATCAGTAATGATGGCATGCCTCCACTCTGTCATTTTGGTCTGCCTAACTGTGTTAATGCAAAGATTATCCTTTCCTGCCACATGGTCTTTCAATTCACGGCGGGGACGGTCAGTAATTGCTTCATCAAAATAAACAGTTCGCCAGTCAAAAGGCCGGTAAGCGCATTTCACAAGTCTGCTTTTCCACAAGTTATCTTGCCTTAGTTTTGCCCTTACCTCTTTTAGCCGCCATTCTTTACTTTCGTTCAGATTATATTTTTGTCGTAATTCCTCATCGGTTAAGTTCGCCTCTCGCATTTCCTCAATACGGTGTTGGAGAGTATTGCTGTCAAAATCTACAGCAAAACTGTCCCGGTGAGTTTGAAACCCCAGGACATTCAGCGGGATTGCCTCGGTCAGCTTCCAGCCCTGGTTGTACTCGGCCAGCAAATCCACGTTCTGCGGGGTAAATAGGTAAAAGGGCGCTTGCGGCTTAAGTGGCTGCCACCCGGTTAGGGTCACATCCTGTTCAAAGAGTTGTTCGTACTTCTTGGCCCGTACGCCCCACAGGTCGGCATAGTAGACCTGGGCCGGGCCTGCTTTGTCGGGCTGTTTGACAAAAATGCCAATGCTCACCCCCTGCTGGATGTCAAACACGTTGTCGTCTTTGCCGCCGTCGGGGGCGGTTTCCTTCTTTTTAGCATTGCCGTGCAGGTTCAGAATGTAAATCTCGCTAAAGCTCTGCCTCAATGCCTGGCGCATGCCACGAAAGGTGGGGTTGTCCAGGTAGCCGTTGTTGCTGATAAAGGCCAGGATGCCCTGCCCGCTCCGCTCAATCCGCCACTGTCCAAAGCGCAGGAATTTTACATAGTCGTCTTGCAGCCACTTGGGGTTCTTCTCGCCCAAGGGCTGGCCGTCCACCTCGTAGTAGCTGCCGGTCTTGCCGCCGTCGGGCAGCTTGCCGTGCAGCAGGCCGTCAATCCAGGCGCTTTTGTTGGCGCTGTGGCCGGAATAGGGCGGGTTGCCCATGACCACCAGCACCGGCAAATGGCGCTTGACCTCGTTGGCGGCGTTGGTTTCGTCGGCCACCCACTGGGTAAAGAGGGGCAGGCCGGTCATTTCGTGCGGCTCCTCCAGGGCGTTGGTCAGGTAGACGCCCAGCCGTTCCCCGCCGGCGGGCAGGTAGGCCCACTGCTGGCGCAGCGGCTCCGGCAGGTCGCGCCCGGCCAGTTGCAGGCTCAGCTTAAAGTGGGCGACGGCGTAGGGGGCCATCAGCAGTTCAAAGCCAAACAGGCGCGGCAGCAGGTGGTTTTTAACGTAGCCGGGCCACAGGCCGGCGTTGCCCTGCTGCATAAACTGCTGGCGGATGTGGTCAATCACGGCGTAGAGAAAGGTTCCCGTGCCGGTCGCCGGGTCGAGCACCAGCACTTTGTGGCTCTCGATGGTTTTGCGGGTTTCGTTTTTGCCCTTCACCTTCAAGCCGGGGTCGTAGTTGGGGATAGTGATTTGGCTGCTGTCGGCCAGCCCCTGCGCGCAGTCGAAGCGGCTTTTGAGCAGGGCGTCCACCGAGCGGACAATATAGCTGACCACCGGCTCCGGGGTGTAGTAGACGCCCCGCGCCTCGCGCAGCCGGGGGTCGTAAGCGGCCAGAAAGGTTTCGTAAAAATGGACCACCGGGTCTTCCTGGCGGGTGCGCCGGCCAAAGTCGGCCAGCACGGCGGCCATATCGGTGTGGGCCAGCAGGTTCACCAGGTCGTCCACAAAGCTGGCAAAAGGTTCGTCGTCAAGCTGCGGCCCGCTGATCTGGATAAAGAAATCGCGCAGGAAGGGGTTGGATTTGGGGATGAGGTACTGGGCTTCCTGCCGGGTAAAGGTGGTCGGGGTGGGGTCCATCACGCGGGCGGTAAAGAGGCCGTAGGCCAGGGTTTGGGCGAACATATCGGCAAAGTCGGGCGTCCGTTCCGGCAGGCTCAGGTCGGCAATCAGCACTTTGGCAAAGGCCTCGCGCCAGCCTTGCAGCAGCGGCGAAGCCTGATCGGTGTCGAAAGCGGTAATAATAATATCGCGGATGATGTGGGTCAGACGGGCCAGGCGCTCGGCTAAGTCTTTGGGGGTGTTGATGCCCTGCGGCTGGTGGGCCAGAAAAGCCAGCAGCAAACTCTCGACGGCGGCCAGGCTGTCTTTGCCCGGCTTGAGCTTGCCGCCCGGCTGCGGCTGGGCCAGGCGGGCCTCCTGGCGCAGGTCGCCGCCCACGTACCAGCGGAACTCCAGGTAATCGGTCAGCACCAGGTTATCCAGGGCGCGGCGGTAGCGCTTAAGCTGCTCGCTCCGCTCCGTCTCGGCCAGCGGTTTGCCCACGTCTTTGGCCTCGATATAGCCCACAATCAGGTTGCTGCGGGTCAGGATATAATCGGGCGCGCCGCAGGCGATGCGCTTGGGTTCGTTGGTGGCGGTCAGGCCCAGGTCCAGGCTTTCCAGCAGCGCTTTCAACGCGGGCCGGTGGGTGTGCTCGGTGGCGTTGCCGGCCTTGAGCGCGGCTTCGAGCGTGGCCAGGTAATGTTTCAGGTGGGTTGACATGCGCTTTCTCCCAGGTCAGATACTTTAATTGTACCATTATTGTCAAGCCAGACCTCATAGGTTTTCAAGAACCTCGGCCACCCGCAGATTGCGGACGGATTGGGCCGCGGCCATCATCGCTGATTTGGCGGCATCTTCCCATGACCACTATGTTTGCACTTTTCATAACCAGCCAAAATTTGAACGCAGATGACGCAGATTCAACTGATTTTCGCTGATTTTTTATAAATTTTTCTGCGCCAATCTGCGTTTATCGGCGTTTATCTGCGTTCTATTTAAAAAGTGCAAAGGTAGTGCCATGACGTTCTGCTGCTGCCGACCACTTCAATAACTTTATAAAAGCTGTGCTCAGTCACGGTTTATCTCCTTTGATAAATAAATTTTAATAACCTGTTTAGGCATTGCTGCTGAGGATTTACATTTTTCGCGGTGTACCTCCTTTATTCCGTTCAATATTTTGACGCCCATTGATAAACAAAGGTAATCGTCGAGGATAGGAATGAAGGAAGCTTAAAGGAGGAGGTTTAGGGGGTGATTGTTGGAGCGAAGCTGTTTGAGCGCAGGAGAGAGGTAGAACGTAAATTGCACCGTGCTATCCTCGTGGCGAGACCCTAGGCGATGCCCGGCTGGATGACACTTTAGCCAGGCTGGTCACAAAGTCCACTATAAACAGTATAACGAAAACAGCCTGCACTGAATAGTGACAAATGTCACAAATAAAATATTTTTGTGAACAAAGTTGAGAGTAATTAGGGGAAAAGAGAGGGAGCTACCATGTCATTTCGAGCGGCGACAGGAGCGAGAAATCCCTCCGTCATTGTCTGGAATAAGCCAAGTACTGAAAGATTTCTTGGCCTCTGGCCTTGAAATGACATGCCAATGATAAACTACTGGGGCCGGCCGTAGTAATCGTAAAGTTTAGCCTCGTAATCCTGGTTAACTGGCTCCGCCGGGTCATAGGCTGGACTGTTCTGGATGGTTTCGCGGTGCAGGTCAATGGTAACTTTGGCCTCGGCCAGGCTGACCCTTTCGACCCAGTGCGGCGAGAGTAAAACCTGGCGATGGCTCGTCAGCCCGTCGGGCAGGTCAACTACCATGTAGCCAATGGCCCAGGTTTCATCGTTGACAATAAAATCTTTCACCCGGCCGGTCTCGCCATCTTTGGCCTGGAGCGTATAGCCGATGACCTGTTCAATACGGTGCAGGTGAGGGTCAGGCGGAAGAGTCGCCGGCGGCGGCGCGGCCGCCTCTTCCGTCGAGTAGACTTCCGGCGGCACATCCACGGCGGGAGGCGGGGCAAAGCCTTCGCCCATCCAATAGACCGGCCACTGGTAATACTCGTGCAGGCTGGCTTCATCCTGCTGGGTAAGCGGCTGATCAAGGGTAATAGCAGGACTTTGCGCCACCTGCTCTCTGTTGAGCCGAATGGGGAAGACGCGCTCTTCCCAATCGGGCTGGCCGAGCGCAACCGGCGAGATAAGGGCCTGCCGGCTGATCAGCCCCTCGTTTAAATCGGCCACCAAGTAGCGAATCACCCAGGCTTTAGCGTCAAGGTAGAAATCAGCCACCTGGCCTACTGTGCCATCCGTGGCGGTAATTGCATATTCTCGCAGTGCTTTGATACTTCGTAACATGGGCCTACCTCACTCTGTTTAAGAGTATCACCTCGGTCTCTCCTTAGCTATACTCTGCCGGGTGATTTTAGACCTCGGTCAGAGTTATAAAAAGATAGCTCTTTAAGGTGAGTAAAATCACCTAAGCGAGTATGAAAAAAAGAGATTTAGAGGTAATATACTAACTTAAATTCATTCTATAATCGTGCTTCCAGAGAAGTTTCCGTCGCTAAAACAGGTAACAAGGTAGCAGGTAGCAAGTTTGCTACCCTGCTACCTGCTACCTTGTTACCTTGATCGTTGGAAAAGAATTTTTCTGGACACCTATACTTACAGCGATAATGATACCTCTATGAATACTTTGCGCGACTTTCACGGACCTAACGCCGGTTATGTTTTAGAGTTGTACGAGCGTTACCAACAGAATCCGGAGTCTTTAGACGCGGCCACGCGGGCTTACTTTAAGCAGTGGACGCCGCCCGCCGAAGATGGCCTGACGGGGATGGCGGCTGACAACATGGATAAAATTGTTGGCGCGGTCAGGCTGGCCCAGGCTATCCGCGAGTACGGCCACCTGGCCGCTCAACTTGACCCGCTGGGGGGCGCTCCCCCCGGCGACCCGTCGCTCGACCCGGCGGCGCACGGCCTGACCGAAGCCGAACTGCGCCGGCTGCCGGCCAGTCCCATCGGTGGCCCGATTGCCGAACAAGCCGCCAATGCCTGGGAGGCCATCGAGGGCCTGCGCCGGGTTTACTCCAACACTATCGGCCACGATTACGACCACATGCGTACGCCCGAAGAACGCGATTGGCTGCGTTACGCCGCCGAATCCGGCCAATTTCGCCCCCCTCACGACCCGATTAACCCCCAGCAGTTGTTGGACCGGTTGACCCAGGTGGAGGTCTTTGAACAGTTTCTCAACCGGACCTTCCCCGGCAAAACCCGTTTTTCCATCGAAGGGCTGGACATGCTGGTGCCCATTCTGGACGAGATTATCGGCGCGGCAGCCGAGGACGGCATTTTTAACATTCTCATCGGGATGGCTCACCGGGGCCGGCTGAATGTGTTAGCCCATACCCTCAATAAGCCCTACAGCCAGATTTTGGCCGAATTTAAAGACCCGCTGCGGGGCCGCCATTTTATTATCCGTGAGGATTTAGGCTGGACCGGCGATGTGAAGTATCACCTTGGCGCACGCCGGGCGGTGAGTGACGGCCGCCCGGTGGATTTGGTGGTGGCTATCCCGCCCAACCCCAGCCATCTGGAAGCCATCAATCCGGTGGTCGAAGGGATGGCGCGGGCTTCGGATACACAGGTCAACAAGCCCGGCCAGCCCCATTTCAACCCTACTATCTCGCTGCCGGTGCTGATTCACGGCGACGCCGCCTTTCCCGGCCAGGGCATTGTGGCCGAAACCCTCAACCTGTCCCGCCTGCCCGGTTATCGCACCGGGGGCACTATTCACATCATCGCCAATAACCAGTTGGGCTACACCACCTTGCCCAGCGAAGCCCGGAGTACCTTGTATGCCAGCGATTTGGCCAAAGGATTCAAAATCCCCATTGTCCACGTTAACGCCGACGACCCGGAAGCGTGTGTCGAAGTGGCCCGGCTGGCCTGCGCCTACCGCCACAAATTTGCCAGGGATTTTCTGATTGACCTGGTCGGCTATCGTCGTTACGGCCACAACGAAGGGGATGAACCCGGCTTTACCCAGCCGCGCATGTACCAAAAAATCGAGCAGCATCCTACCGTCCGGGCGCTGTGGGCCAATGCCCTGGTTCGGCGTGGCTTGATTGAGGCGGCCTGGCCGGAGCGGCGCGTTCAGGAACGGATGACCGAATTGCAAGAAACCCTTGACTCGCTGGAGCCGACCACCGACCTGGCCGAAGTACCACCTGAAGCTCCACCGCCGGGCGCGGCCCGCACGGTTAAAACCGGTCTCCCTTTGAAGAAGCTGGACCACCTGAATACCGCGCTGCTGCAATTGCCGCCTGGCTTTAACCTCCATCCCAAGTTGCAGCGGCCCCTCAAACGCCGCCGCGAAGCCTTTGCCAACCCCGACGAAGCGACCATAGATTGGGCCACCGCCGAACTGCTGGCCCTGGCTTCTATCCTGGCCGATGGAGTGGCGGTTCGTATGACCGGCCAGGATGTCGAGCGGGGCACCTTTAGCCAGCGCCATCTTGTTTTTCACGATGTTCAAACCGGCCAGACCTTCACCCCGCTCCAGGCCCTGCCCCAGGCCCAAGCTGCTTTTGAGGCCCATAACAGCCCTCTCTCCGAAGCGGCAGCGCTGGGCTTTGAATATGGCTACAATGTGCAGGCCCCGGAACGGTTGGTCATCTGGGAGGCGCAGTACGGCGATTTTATCAACGGCGCCCAAACCATTGTGGATGAATTTATCACCTCTGCCCGCGCCAAGTGGGGTCAGACGCCCTCATTGGTGCTGTTATTGCCGCACGGCTACGAAGGGCAGGGGCCGGACCACTCGACCGGGCGGCCGGAACGCTTTTTGCAAATGTGGGCAGAAACCAATATGCGCCTGGCCAACTGCACCACGGCGGCTCAGTATTTCCACCTGCTGCGCCGGCAGGCGGCGTTGCTGCAAACTGACCCGCTGCCGCTGATCGTGATGACCCCCAAAAGCCTGCTCCGCCATCCCCTGGTGGCCTCAACCCCCCGCGAACTGGCCGAAGGGCGCTGGCAGCCGGTGCTGCCTGACCCGCAGGCGCAGGCCGAGCAGGTGCGCCGCCTCATTTTGTGCAGCGGGAAAGTATTTGTTGATCTGGCAACCAGCGAGCAGCGGAAACAAAACCCGGCGGTGGCCCTGGTGCGGTTGGAACAGATTGCCCCCTTCCCCACCGTCGAACTGGCCGAAGTGTTGAATAGCTATCTCCGCCTGGAAGAGGTGGTCTGGGTGCAGGAAGAACCGCGCAATATGGGGGCCTGGCGTTTTGCCCAGCCCTATCTGGACCGGCTGCTGGCCGGCCGCTGGCCGCTGTACTACCTGGGCCGGCCCGCCAGTTCTAGCCCCGCCGAGGGCTGGTCGGTCTGGCATACGGTCAACCAGGAGTTGCTGGTTGAGCAGGCGTTTAGCGCCGAAAAGATAACCGATGAAGAGACCATTATTTTGGAGGAAGCGTGATGGCGGTTGAAATTGTCGTGCCTGAGTTGGGTGAATCCATTGTCGAGGCGACGGTATCCCGCTGGCTGAAACGGCAGGGCGAGCCGGTTAGCCTGGGGGAAGCAGTGGTGGAATTGGAGACCGATAAAGTCAACCTGGAGGTGCCGGCGGCCCAGGCCGGCATTCTGGCTAGCATCAAGCGCCAGGAAGGTGAAGACGTGCGGATTGGCGACGTGCTGGGCGTTATTGAAGCCGCGCCCGCAGTCAAAGAGACTCCCCCGGCCAAAGAAGCACCCCCGGCTCAACCGTCTGCTCCGGCGGGTGAGGCCGAAAAAGCCACGCCGCTGGCGAAACGGATGGCTCAAAGCGCCGGCCTCGATCTGGCTCAAATTCCCCATCCGGAAGCGGAGGAGCGGATCACCAAAAGGGATGTCGAGCGGTATTTGGATGGGCAGAAGGAGTCTAAGGCTGAGGCTAAGGAAGAGCACCCAGAGACGAAGACTGAGGCTAAGCCAACAGCCAAAGCGCCGGATGTTTTGCTTGTGTCAACCGGGGATCGCGCCGGGCGGGAGGAACGGGTGCGGATGTCGCGGCGGCGGCGGACGATTGCCCAACGTCTGGTTGAAGCCCAACACACGGCGGCCATGCTGACCACCTTCAACGAGATTGATATGAGTGCGGTCATGGAACTGCGCCAGCGCCGCCAGGAAGCTTTTCAGAAGCGGCACGGAATAAAACTGGGCTTTATGTCCTTTTTTGTCAAAGCTGCCGTGGGGGCGTTGAAGCAATTTCCACTGCTCAATGCCGAAATAGAGGGCGACGAGATTATTGTCAAGCATTATTACGATATTGGCATGGCCATCGGGGCCGAAGAGGGCCTGGTAGTGCCGGTCATTCGTGACGCCGACCGGCTGACCTTTGCCGAAATCGAGCAGATGATTGGGCAGTATGTGGAAAAGGCGCAAAGCAACACGCTCTCGCTTGAAGATTTGCGGGGAGGAACGTTTTCCATCACCAATGGCGGCGTGTATGGGTCGCTGCTCAGCACACCCATTCTCAACCCGCCGCAGGTGGGTATTTTGGGTCTGCACAAAATCGAGAAGCGCCCGATTGCCTTAAATGAGCAGGTTGTCATCCGCCCGCTGATGTATGTAGCCCTCAGCTATGATCACCGCATTGTGGATGGGCGCGAAGCTGTGCAGTTTTTGGTGCGGCTCAAAGAGTTGATCGAAGACCCGGAAACCCTGCTATTGGAGGGGTAACAGTAACCAACGATAATATAACTCAAGTTGCCATTAATGACATTTATTTTGCTTCCCGCCAGACCGACCCCGGCTCGGCCATTTCGGCTACGATGTCGGAGGTGGAGATGAGGCCCAGCGGCATGGAGTTGGGCTGGTCGGGGTTGACCACCAGCAGGCGGTGAATGTGGTGTTGGATCATCTTGTCGGCGGCTTCGCGCAGGCTGGCGGTAGGATGAATGGTAATGGGCGGATGCATCACGGCTGAAACCGGCTGGTTAGCCTGACCTGCTTCAAAAAAGGCCAACAGATCAAAGCCGGTGACAATCCCGACCGGCTGGCCCTGGGCCTCAACCACAACGACCGACCGGGAACGACGCTCGGTCATGGCCCGCGCCACGGCGGTCAAGGGTGTATCGGTCAGGCAGACGACAATTCCCCGCGACATCACCTCGGCCACGGTGCGGCGCTCGGTGGAGGTGTGGGCCAGGCTGGCCACCAGGTCGGAAACCGAAATCACGCCTACCGGCTGATCCTCTTCCATCACGACGAGGCGGTGCAGGTGTTCAAGCTGCATTCGGGTGGCCGCCTGGCTCGCCGGCGCATCGGCCTCGATGGTGGCCGGCGGGCTGCTCATGAGGGTACTAACGCTCATCGCGCGCATGGTCGCCAAATTAACAGCGTCGGTAGACAGCCATTCGCCGGTCAGCAGGTCAATATCGGAGATAATCCCCAGCAATTGACCTGTAGTGTCGGCCACAAGGAGGGCATGCAGACGATGTTTGACCAGCAGGACGGCGGCTTCGCCCAGGGTGGTGTCGGGTGGGCAGGCAATCAATGCCGGACGCATAAGATCACGAACGAGTGTTGTCAAGGTTGAGGTCTCCTTACCCGACCCTCACCCCCTACCCCTCTCCCTGGCATGGAGAGGAGAGAATAAGTTTTACTCCCTCTCCCTGAAAGGGAGAGGGATGGGGAGAGGGTCAATTACTTTACTTCATCCACATCTTTGTACCACTTGATTCTATCGCCCACGCGGGCGCGGAGTTTCCAGGCCAGGGGTTTGGGTTCGGCTTCGAGGCGGGCCAACACGGCATCTACTTTTTGGGTCACGGTGGCTTTGTCGGCGGCGGAAAGTTGGGGGTAGGTTTGGGCAATCTGTTTGACCTTTTCCAGATTCATGGTGGTAGTGCGCCACAGTCCCCAGTCGGCGGCGCACAGCCGGGCTGTTTGGCTCAGGTTGATGGTTTCGGCGTCGCTGTCGCCCAACGGATGCTCCAGCAAAAGCATGATCGTGTCAATCAAATCTTTTTCGTTGATTTTGACAATCTGCATCTTTTCCAACAGCATCTCGGCCATGGGGATGGTCGGCCAATCGGCTTCGAGGCGGCCATTCCAGCGAATGACGTGGCAGAAGTCGAGTTTTTCATAAAAAACATCCACGTGGATGCTGTTGGCGAGGTTTTCAAAAATGGCCCGGCTGCCTTCGGTCAGGACAAAGATTTCACGGTCTTCGGTATAGCCCAGGCCGGCCAGCATCTCGCTGATGACTTTAGCCTGTTTGCCGTACCCGGCAAAGTCAATATCGGTGTAGGCCCGGCCCAATTTGGCCTGCAAAAAACCATACTGGGGGCAATGCACCTGAAAGGCCAATGACCCCAGAAGGCGCAGCATCAAACCGCCCTGCCGGGCCGCTTCGGTGATCCGCCACACCTCGGTTTCAAACTTTTCCCGCTCGGCGCTGTCCTGAGCGCCCATTCCAACCGCGTTGTTTGACATGGACCTGCCTGGGATAGATAGACGGTAAACGGGGAAAACTCTGACTACTGATTACTGGCTACTGACTACTTATTGTAGGATGTTGACTATAGGGAACAGTTGCCAATTATAAGAGATGCAATGAAATTTTGCAAAACCGGACAGATTCTATATAATTGGCAGGCCCAATCAGTCAAAATCAATCATTCCTGTGCAGAATACCTTTTAGGGGTCTAGGGTGACCAAGGTTCTTATTCCGGCACAACGACGCAAACAAATCCAGGAATTGCTGGAGCTTCATCAGGTGGTTCAATGCACCTTTTTGAGCGAAATGCTCCAGGTTTCGGAGGCGACCATCCGGCGGGATTTGGAATGGATGGAAAGTCAAGGCGTGTTAGAGCGAACCCATGGCGGGGCGACGCTCAGCCGGCGTTTGCCGGTCGAACCGGAATATAACCACAGCGCCCAGGCCCACCCGCTGGAAAAGCAGTGGATTGGGGCCAGGGCTGCCGCGCTGGTGGAGGATGGCGATACCATCTTTGTCAACAGCGGCACGACGGCCACCCAGGTGGTGCGGCACATCCGCGACCGGGCCAGGGTGACGGTGATCACCAACAACGTCAACGCGGCCCTCGAAGCGCAGGACGCCGACTGCGAGATCATTCTGCTGGGCGGCTCCTTTCGGGCGCGGGCCAAATCGGTGGTAGGACGCTTTGCTAACGAGGCGCTGCGCCAGATTTACGCCAGCAAAACCTTCATCGGGGTGGATGGTCTGAGCCTGAAATACGGCTGCACCACCCCGATCAACGCTGAAGCTGAATTGGCCCGGCTGATGATTGAGCGCACCCACGGCCAGGTGATTGTGGTGGCCGACCACAGCAAGTGGGGCATTGTTTCCAATTTTGAAATGGCCCGGCTGGATCAAATTCACCTGCTTGTGACCGACGAAGATTTTGAGGCTCAGGCGCGGGTAGAACTGGCGGCCCGCTCCATCGAAACAATCATTGCCGGGCCGGAAACCAATGGACGCCAGTCAATGTAGGACAAGCTGTTAGCTTGTCCAGTGGACAAACTGTAACTGCTCATGTCATTTCGAGGCCGCAGGCCGACGCAAAGCATCTCTACAACGCTACATCGGCCTCGGAGATTTCTCCCTTCGGTCGAAATGACATGGCTGATCCGTAAGGAAGTCGCATGAAATTCTTCCAAAAAAAGCCCCCCAAAAAGCTGACCCGCCTCTTTTTTGCCACCGACCTGCATGGCTCGCAGCGCACCTTCCGCAAATTTGTTAATGCCGGTAAATTTTACGAAGCCAACGTCATCATTATGGGCGGCGACATCCTGGGCAAAATCGCCGTGCCGATCATCCACGAAGGCAATGGGCATTACCGGGCCACGCTGCAAGGCCGCACCGAGCGGGTCGAGACTGAGGCCGAGCTAAAAAATCTGCTGGATAAAATTGGTATCCTCGGCTTTTACAGCAAGGTGATGGAAGCGGATGAATTTCAGGCGATCCAGTCCGACCCGGCGGCGATTGATGCACTGTTTCACCACTTGGCCCGCGAGCGGCTGGAGGAGTGGGTAGACCTGGCCGAAACTCGCCTGGCCGGGACGGGCATCAAATGTTTTGTCACCGGCGGCAACGACGATTACCCCGATGTGTTGGAGGCGCTGCAGCGCCCCGAGGCCCAGTCCATCTTCGGCTGCGAGGGGCAGGTGGTGCAGGTAGACGACGAGCATACCATGATCAGCATGGGCTTCAGCGGGCCGACTCCCTGGCGCACCCCCCGCGAAGTGTCCGACGAGGAGTTGGGGGTGATGATCGAGCAGATGATTGGCCAGGTGGCCGACATGAGCCACTGCATCTTCAATTTCCACGACCCGCCGGTTGACTCCACCCTCGATACCTGCCCCATGCTGGATTGGAACACCGACCCGCCCAGCCAAATTGTGCGCGGCGGCCAGTTGGTGTTGTTTGGGGCCGGCAGCGCCTCGGTGCGGCGGGCCATTGAAACCCACCAGCCGCTGCTGGGACTGCATGGCCACATCCACGAATCGCCGGGGGTGATAAAAATTGGCCGGACCACCTGCATTAATCCCGGCAGCGAGTACGGCGAGGGCATTTTGCGGGGCTGCCTGGTTACGCTGAGCAACGGCAAGGTGGAAGGGTATCAGATGACGACAGGATGAGGCGAAGAGGCGAGGAGAAGTGAGGCGATGACGCGTCATTCTTCGCTTCTTCGCCTCCTCGTCTCATCGAAAGGAGGGCAACCTGGGAAAAATTGTCAACGGTCAATAATTAATTGTCAATGACAAATTATTTGATAAGGAGGGATCAACGATGACTGTGGCAACAGCAAAACCTGAGGTCTTCACCCGTAAAGCTTCCGGCCTGGTGCGGGTGATGTCGCCCTATTCGGCTTTTGTCTATAACATTTTAACGATGGGTTTGATTTTTCCCTGGACTTATCTGTGGGCGCCGGGGGCGCTGCCGGGGGGCAACCTGTTCTGGGGCATTCTTCTGGCCACCCTGATTGAAATTCCTATCGCCTTTACTTATGTCTGGCTCTCGACGGCGCTGCCGCGCTCGGGGGGCGATTATGTATTTCAGAGCCGGGTTTTTGGCGGGGGCTGGGCCTTTACGGTGGTCATGTCCGGCTTTGTCATCTGGATTTTGCAGTGGGTGGCGCTGTCGGGCTGGCTGGTCTCGTATCTGGGCTTTGCGCCCCTGTTTCTGGGCCTGGGCGCAACCCTGGGCAGCGCCAGCCTGTCTAACTTGGGGGTCTGGTTTACCACCGCCAACGGGATTATTACGGTCAGCATTTTGAACGCCCTGCTCTCGCTTATTTTGTTGGTCAGCGGCTTCAAAAATTATGTTAAATTTCAGCACGTGATGTGGTGGGGCACGCTGATCGCCTTTGCCGTGATGTTTGTGGTTCTCTTTGCCACGCCCCCCGACGTTTTTGTAGAGCGGCTCAACGCCTTTGCCGTAGCTTCCGGCGGCGCACCGAATTTCTACCAAACGGCGGTGGAGGCCGTTACAGCCGCCGGGATTGACCTGGCCCCACCTTTCAGCCTGATGGCAACGCTGCTGGTCGCCCCAATTGCCTGGACCTCACTGCAATGGGCCACCTATTCGGCCCAGCAAAACGGCGAAATCAAAGACGCCCGCTCCTTCAAAAGCCAGACCTTCATTATGGTCGGCTCGCTGGTGCTGACCGGCCTGCTGCTGGCCCTGCTGGCCCTGGGTCTGGAACGGGTGGCCGGGACTGAATTTCTCTACGTGGCCGGGGCCGGCTACTGGTCGCTCATCCCCGAAGCGACGGTGAACGGCTTTTACTTGTGGCCCAACATTGTCGCCGTGGCCCTCACCGGCAGCCCGATTGTAGTGCTGATTATCGGCCTCGGTTATATTCTCAACTCTTTCCAGATTGTTTGCAACTGCTACATCGGCATGACCCGGGTGATGGTGGCCATGTCGCTCGACCGTTTATTGCCGGCCTGGTTCAGCCAGATCCACGAAAAATGGCGCACCCCGCTCAATGCGCACTTGGCCTACTTTATCGCCAGCATCCCGGTGATTTTGGCCTACAACCTGGTACCGGGTTGGGTCGGTTTGACTCTGGGCGTCACCTTTGGCTGCGGCTATGTGTTTGTGGTCTCCTGCCTGGCCGGGGCGCTGCTGCCTTACCGGGCCAAAGAGTTGTACGAGGCTTCGCCTGGCTCTCGCTATAAGCTGGGCGGCATCCCTCTGGTAACAATCTTGGGGATTATCGGCGGGGTTCTGGGGACCATCATGGTGCTGGCCTTTCTGTTCTCGCCGACGCTGGGCGTGTTGGGTAATTGGAATTTTGAAGCCTTTCCGAGCAATTTGTGGGCGCAGATCATTGCTTTTGCCATTATCCTGGTTTCAGCGGCGTGGTATTGGCTGGCCAAAAGCGCTCAAAAATCTCGCGGCATCAATGTCGAATATGCCTTCAAGGAGATCCCGCCGGAATGATGGGGGAAAAGTTGGAAGGTCGGAAGGTTGGAGGTTGGAAGGTTGATAGACAGCCTTCCGGTCTTCCATTCTTCCAAAATACGTTCTAATTTACCCAACCTTCATTCAAGGCGCGATCACACCCTGGGCCGGAGATCAATGGCGCTCTCCGGCCTTATTATTAATGGCCCACAGACAGACACAGATGAGAAGAGGGATAGAAGCTGTTAGACAAGTACCATCTTCCATCCTCTATCTTCCATCTTCTATCTTCTATCCACATCAGATAACGGGAGTTCTGGATGCAAAGTCAAGCAAGAGTGGTCATCATCGGCGGGGGGATTACCGGGTGCAGCATTGCCTATCACCTGGCCAAGCTGGGCTGGACCGATGCGCTGCTGCTGGACAAGGGCGATCTGACCAGCGGCTCCACCTGGCACGCCGCCGGGCTGGTCACGCAGTTCCACACCTCACCCACGTTGATGCGCATGCGGATTTACAGCGTCAACTTGTACCGCCAGTTGCAGGCCGAAACCGGCCCCTCGGTTGGCTGGCACGAGGTGGGCAGTTTGCGCCTGGCTTCCAGCCCCGACCATTTCAAATTCTTGCAGCGCCAAATCGGGCAGGCCAAAGCGTTGGGCATGGCGGTCGAAATGATCTCGCCCGCCGAAGCTCTGCGTATTTTTCCCTACATGTCTGAGGCCAACCTGTACGGCGCGCTCTATATTCCTGGCGACGGCCACCTGGAACCCAGCGGCGTGACCCTGGAACTGGCCCGCCAGGCCAAACAAATGGGCGTAACCATACAGACCGGCGTGCGTGTGACCGGCTTCGAGTTCGGTCCCGCCGGTGAAGTGCGGCAGGTTCACACCGAGCACGGCTCGATCACCACCGAGGTTGTGGTCAATGCCGCCGGGATGTGGGGCCGGCAGGTGGGGGCGATGGCGGGGGTCAACTTGCCCATTACCCCACTGGTTCACCAACATTTGACCACCAAGCCCATCCCCGGCCACGAACTCCCGCCCGACACCCCGGTGCTGCGCGACCCTTATCACCTGTTTTACCTGCGCGAAGAGGTACGCGGCTTTCTCATCGGCGGCTTTGAGGTGCAGCCGCAGGCCTGGGCGGTGGATGGCGTGCCCTGGGATTTTACCCAAAAGCTGCTCCCCTCCGATTGGGCTTTGTTTGACCGGATTATGGAGGGGGCCATCCGGCGGATTCCCCTGCTGGCCCAGGCCGAGTTGATGCACCTGGTCAACGGGCCGGAGGGCATCACCCCCGACAGCCGCCCACTGGTTGGCCCTGTACCTGGCCGGCCCGGCTTTTTTGTGGCCTGCGGCTTGTCGCACACGGGCTTTGGCGCGGGCGGGGCCTTGGGCGATATTGTGGCTCAGTGGATTGTCAACGGCGAGCCGGACAGCAATGTCAGTGAACTGAATGTGCGCCGCTTTGGCCCGATTTACGAAGACCGAACCTACGCCGCCGAGCGCGCCCGCGAGTCGTACAAATATTATTACGAACTGCGCTATCCTCACGACGAAAACGAATGGGCGCGGGAGCGCCGCCTCAGCCCGCTGGACGAGCGGCTGCTCAAGCTGGGTGGAGTCTTTGGCGAAAAGAACGGCTGGGAGCGGGTCAATTATTTTGAGCCGGGCCGAAGCGGTCGGCGGGCTGGGGCCGAACAGAAAAAATGGGGCTGGGGCAAACCGTCCTTTTTTGAACAGGTGGGCCTGGAACACCGGGCGGTGCGGGAGCTGGCCGGGTTATTTGACCTGACTTCGTTTGGCAAAATCGAAGTGAGCGGCCCCGGCGCTCTAGCTTTTTTGCAGCGATTGGCCGATAACAATGTGGACCGGCCCAGCGGCAGCCTGATTTATACCCAACTGCTCAACCCGGCCGGCGGCATCGAAAGCGACCTGACTATTACCCGCCTGGGTGAGGCGCATTTCCGGCTGGTGACCGGCAGCAACTTTGTGGCCGGCGATTTGGGCTGGCTGACCATGCGCATGCCTGCCGACGGCTCGGTGACGGTGCGGGATGTGACCGACGAATGGGCCTGTATTGCCTTGTGGGGACCTCGCGCCCGCTATGTCCTACACAGGGTGACGCCGGCGAATGTCTCTAACGAAGCTTTCCCCTATCTGACCGCCCGCGCTATCGAAATCGGCGGGGTTGAGGTTTGGGCGGGACGGGTTAGTTATGTGGGCGAGCTGGGCTGGGAGTTATATGTCGCCCCGGAACAGGTGGGGCGGGTATGGGACGCCCTGTTGAGTGCTGGTCATGATTTTGGCTTGCAGCCCTGCGGTTATAAGGTGCTGGACTCACTGCGGCTGGAAAAGGGCTATCGCTACTGGAGCGCCGACATCACCCCGACCGATAATCCGCTTGAGGCGGGTCTAGGCTCTTGCGTCCGCTTTGATAAGGGCGACTTTATCGGCCGGGAAGCCCTGCTAAAACTCAAAACCGAAGGATTGCGCCAGAAACTTTGCACCCTAACCATCGGCGGCGAACCGGGCTTGCTCTACGGCGGCGAACCCATTTTTGCCGAAGGGCGTATTGTCGGGCGGATTCGCAGCGGCGGGTATGGCTACACGGTTGATCACAACATCGGCCTGGCTTATCTACCGCTGGGACTAGCAGCCAAAGGGACGCGGCTTGAAGTGGAGTTGTTTGGCGAGCGAGTGGGAGCCGAAGTGGCGGCGGATGTTTTGTACGACCCGCAGGGAGCGCGGCTGCGAGCTTAGGGATGAGATTAATACCTTAGGCTCGGCCTGGATTTAGCAATCCAGGCCATCAACCGGCGGATTTGGCAATCCGCCGGGAGCAATTAGGCAGGCACGCTCTGCGTTCCCAACCGCTATTCACCTGCGAGCAAAAACGGTTGCCATCTTATCCTGGTAGAGGGTATCCCAGGCAGGGTCGCCCTTAAGAAATCGGGCCAGGGTGCTATCGCTCTCTATCAACACCAGATTAACCCCATCCTCAGCCAGCGCCTGCTGCCAGCCCTCGCCCCCGGAAACCACGTCGAGATAGCGCCGGATGAAGACATCATCGTACAAATCGGTCCGGCCATCAATATAGACCGGGTAATCCGGCCATAGTTTGAAGATGAGATAACCACCCCAATTATAGCTGTTGAAAAGCGGGCCGGCCGGCTTGGTTTGCTGGATAAATTCGACCGCTTTGGCCGGCAGCGCCTCTTGTTCCGCTTTGATCGCCTCCTGGGGGTTGAGCGCAATACCTATTTTCAACAACGCGGCGAAAACAACCAACCCCAACAAAATCCAATTGAGGCGAGGGGAAGAGAAGGAACTCATAGGAGCTGAGGGAACTAAGGGAACTTGGGAAGTTTTCTCAGTTCCCTCAAGTTCCCTTGAGACCCTTTTTCTTTCTCCCGGTAAATATTGCCCCCAGGCGGCGTCGGCATAGCGGGCCAGGGCGGGCACGGCCAGCAAGCCAAACAGGCCAATGTTGCGGGCCGCAAACAGGCTCCAGAAGGTCCACAAGCCCAATACAGCCAGGTCTGTCCAATCGGCCCGGCGGGTCGAGCGACCCATCGCCGCCAGGGCCAGCAGCAGCATTCCAATAAAAGGCCAGGTAAAAAGCAGGTGGAAATCGGGACTGCGCCACTCCTGGATAAAATCGCGCAGTGCGCCAATGCCGACGGTGCGGAAAGGGTAAAGCCACATCTGCCAGCCGTGCGGGTTGACCACCACCAGGGCAAAACCGATAGCCCCCACCACCAGCAGCGGGCCAAGCTGCGGCCAGGCGACCACCGGGTCTTCGCTGTGACCGGTCAGGTTGTTGAAAATTTCGCCGACGATGTAAACGCCCAACAGCATAAAAGCAATGGCATAACCGCCGTGAATATTGACCCACAGCAGCACAATCAGCGGGAAGGCGTAAATCCAGCGCGAACCGGCCCGCTTGTACTTTTCGAGTAAAACTAACACCAACCCGGCCAGCAAAAAGGAAACCATCTGCGGCCGGGCCACCCAAATCACCGCCGAGGTAATCGCCCCCAAAATCATCACAAAGGCACGGATGTATAAATTGCCCGGCGTCACCTGCCAGACCAGCCCAAAGGTCAGCGTGACCAGCGCCGCCAGACCCAGACTCAAGCCCGGCCAGCCGCCCAGGGCGTATAGGCTGTACCAAAAAACCTGGGCTAACCAGCCATGATCAATCCAGGCTGCGCCGGCGCGGGTGTGGGAAAAGGGGTCGGTGGTGGGCACGGTTTGATTTTCGAGGATATATTGGCCGGAGCGCAGATGCCACCAGGTATCGGTGTCGGCGGGCAGGCGGACGGCCATGGTGAAAATGGCGATAAAGACAATGGCAACAAGCAGACGGGGGATGGTGAGAGAACGAGGTGACGGTTGGGTTGTTCGCAGGGTCATAAATTTAGTCAGGATTTTACTTTATCAATTTGAGTTACTTTATAAATAATAACCGAGGTAGAGAGATTGAGCAATTGACCCAATCTCTTGCTGAATAAAAAGTGAAGATTGCACGCCTTAAGGTTCATTGGTAAAATGGCAGAGTAAGGATTTTGCCAGTCTGACTCGTTTAGATCAGTCACGACTTAACCCTATCAAAATCCCCTTTATTCCTCTCTAAATTATTGCAAATCGAATAGTTTTGGAATGAAATTGAAATGTTATCGGTGCAAATTTGTGGTATGATAATTAAAGATAGGCTTGTTGTGGTTTTTACCGATAACGAAACGCTTAAAGTAACCCCGTGTTCCTTCAAGATGCAGGAGCGAAACGATGAGTGAAACATCTCCACCTCAAGCCAACAACCCGTACATTGTGGGCAGACCGGTTGAACGTGAAACCTTATATGGCCGGGACGATGTTTTTAGATTTGTTTACGACACCCTGGCCTCTTCGCGACAAAATGCCGTCGTATTGTATGGTCAAAGACGGTCGGGCAAAACTTCGATCCTGCGCGAATTGCCCCATCGCTTGCCCCCGGAGAAATTTCGCTTTACCTTTTTTGACCTGCAAGGCCAGGCCAAGCTCGATTTGGCCGAGGTATTGTTTAATTTGGCCGGGGCTATTGCCGAAACGCTCCAGCTTACCCCACCCAATAAACAAGATTTTCAAGCCGACAAAGATTATTTTCGCAAAAATTTTCTACCCATTGTCTGGCAAAAACTGGCCGGACGGCGGCTGTTATTATTATTTGATGAATTTGAGGTGCCCAGCGAAAGCGCCGACAAAGAAATAAAGGATAAAGCCGAACAAGAGTTTTATCCCTATATGCGGGATTTGCTGGATAAAGAAAAGCGCCTTTCTTTTGTTTTTGTGGTGGGCCGGCGTATTGACGATTTAGCCCATTGGGTTAAGCGGGTTTTCAAAGAGGCGCAGTACAAAAAAATTGGCCTGCTGCAAAAATCAGAAGCCGTTGACCTGATTACCCGCCCGGCCGAGACGCTTTTAAATTACAACCCGGAGGCCATTGAAGCCATTCTAAACCTCACCTCCGGTCACCCCTTTTTTACCCAATTAATCTGTTTTGAATTATTCAATTACGCCCAAAAACACAATATTAAAACAATTGTGGCTGCCGATGTAGCGGCCATTGTCAGTCTGGCCCTTGAATCGGGTAAGCCGGCCTTTACCTGGTTGTGGGACGCTATTTCAACCTCCGGCCAGATTTACCTGGCCGCGATCGCTCATCTGCATGCCGAAAATCAAAAAGCCAATAAAGACGCTATCCAGGCCGCGCTCGACAAATTTAGAATTAGACGGGGCGCAGATTGGAGCAGCGCCCCCCGTGAGCTGACCGATTGGGATATTCTACGGGATAACAGCAGTGATGACCTCCAGTTTGTGGTCAGACTCATGGAATTATGGGTGCGGGAGTCGCACGGCCTGCGGGAAATGAAGGCCACCCTGACTCAAGAAGGTGAGGGGGACTTTAAAAAAGCCAGAGCCTTAGTCCAAAACGGCCAGCCTGAACAGGCTGTTAAAGCCCTGCGCGATTTGCTGACCATGAACCCCAATCACTTGGGCGCTCAATTAGCCCTGGCCCGACTTTTGCTCGATCAGAAAAAGATTAAAGAGGCGGTGGATGCTTTTGAAGATGCTTTTTGGCTGGATGAGGATGTAGGGCGCGATGGCCTGGTTGACGCCCGGCTGGCTATGGCCCAGGCCCTTGAAGAAAATCAGCACTATGTTGAAGCCGCTTTACATTACCGGCGGGTTTTAGAATTAAAGCGCGACGAGTACCGGGTTCAGGAAAAACTGCGTGTTTTGTACGATCAGGGCCGCAAAGCCGCCGCCGCCGGAGATTGGGCCAGGGCCGCTCACTTTCTGGAGCGCGTCACCGATATTGATAAACAATACAAAGATGCTCACCACCGCCGTGACAGCGCCTATCACCGGGCCAAAACTTCGTCCCAACCGCTCGAACCCACCATTTCTGCGGCGCCCCCTTCTACCTCAACCACGCTCAGGGCGCTTATGCCCGTATTGGGTTTTATGGCTGTTTTGCTGCTTTTATTAGGAGGTCTCGGCGGCTGGCTTATTTTGAATGGCCTTGTTCTGGCGGCTCCAACAGCCACCCAGGCTATCGCCCTGGTCAGCGAAACTCCGCCGGCAGCGTCGCCTACGCCCAGCCCAACCCCGGAGCCGACCCAAACTCCCAGGCCAGCCAGTACCGATACGCCGACCCCTACTGAAATCCCTGCTTCACCCCCAACTGATACGCCAACGCCTACACCCACCGATACGCCGACCCCGACGCCCACCGATACGCCGACCCCAACCCCTACCAAAACCCCGCTTCCATCACCAACTGCTACCCCCCAGCCAACTCAAACACCGATTATTATTGAGGTAGTGGTTACTGCTACCCCTACCGCCACCCCATCACCGCTGCCCACTTTACCACCGCCCCAACTGCTCTCACCGCCAGACCTGAACTTGCAAACAGGCGCGGGGGTGTTTAATGGCCGGGCCAACCAACCTCGTCTGGAGTGGTCGCCTGTGCCAAATTTGGGCCAAAACGACTTTTACACGGTTTCCGTATCTTTTCCATCGGCCAAGGGAGAAGGGGGGATGTTTTTTGGCGGGGTAACCACCAAAGCTACTTTTTGGGATGTGCCGCAAAGTTTTTATGATGATGTCAGCGGCGCTCAACGCGATTTTACATGGTCTATTGTTATTTCTCGCTTTCAAGAGGTTAAACCAAACGCCCAGGGCGGAGTTGACCCGGTGGGAGACGGCCAGGAAGTGAGCCAGCGCAGCCAGGAACGTACCTTCCGCTGGAATTAATAACCCCGGCAAAAAGTACCGCACCATACCCTAGACAGAGGGATGGCTTTAATTTACAATAAAGGCAGCTTCTGTTTTTGCAGATGTTCCTTAAAACCAGGTCCCGCGAAGCAGCATGTCTAACGAGTTAACCAGTAACCCTTACGTTGTTGGCCCTCCTGTGTCGGGCGAGAGCCTTTATGGCCGCCAGGAAGTTTTTCGGTTCGTTCAAGAGTCTTTGACCGGCCCCACCAATCGAGTCATCGTCCTGCACGGCCAGCGCCGGGTTGGCAAGAGTTCGGTGCTGCAAGAACTGTACCTGCATCGTTTACCGCCGGAGAAATATTGCGCCGTCCGGCTGGATGTGCAAGGCCAGGCCCATACCCCATTTGATGCCGCCGTTTACGATCTGGCCGTCCAAATTGCCGAAGGAGTCGGCCTGCCTGAACCTACTCCGGCGGATTTTGAGGATAACCCCGCTTATTTTCTGCGCACATTTCTGCCAACCGCCCTCGCCTCATTGGGCCAGCGCCGCCTGGTGATTATGATGGATGAGTTTGATGCGCTGATCAACGACAGCGACGGCGCGATACCCCTGGACGAGGCCAGCACCGGGGTGCGTTTTTTGCCCCTGTTACAACATATCCTCGACAACCACGCCTTTGAAAAAATGGTGTTTGTGCTGGTAATTGGGCGCAGCCTGGAAAAGTTACCTCCTTCGTTCAATCAACTTATTCGCGGGGCGCGCTTCAATCACATCTGGCTCCTCTCGACTGATGAAGCGGTGGCCTTGATCACCAAACCGATTGCCGGTATCTTAACCTATGAACCGCCCGCCATTGAACGGATTTTGCGCTATACCTCGGGCCATCCTTATTTTACCCAGTTGCTCTGTTACGAACTTTTCAACCGGGCCAAGCGACAGCAGCGAAACATTATCGAAGCTGACGATGTGGAACAGGTTATTGATACGGCCCTGGAAACAGGCGAGCCGGCTTTTGTGTGGTTGTGGGATGCCTTGAGCATTGCCGAACGATTGCTGGTTTCAACCATCGGCTCGGTCACAGCCGAGGGAGGCATCGCCCGGCGGGACAATATTCAAGCGATCTTAAACGACAACCGCATCCGCCTGGGCAGCGTGGATTTGGTTGAGGCGACCAATCACCTGGTTGGAGAAAACGTGCTCGAATTTGCCGAACAGGATGGGGTGCGTTTTAAGGTGGAATTGGTGTGTCGCTGGGTCAGGCAGAATCACCACCTCAACCTGGAAAAATTAAAAATTTCCGAGATGAGCCGCACCGCCAGCCAGGCTTACACAAAAGGCCGGCTGGCCCACGAGCAGGGCGATTTGGACGCGGCCAGCGAGGCTTATCGCCTGGCCCTGCGTGATAACCCCAATCATTTCAACGCCCAGCTGGGCCTGGCCCAAGCTCTCCGGCAGCAGGGCAAATTGGAAGAAGCAGTCAAAGAGTTTGAAAATGCCTACTGGTTAAATGAAGATGCCAGCCGGGAAGCCCTGGTTGAAGCCCGGCTGTCCCTGGCCGAAAGCCTGGAGGAAAAGGCAGAAATCATCGAAGCGGCCGTTCATTACCGGCGTATTTACAAAATAGCGCCCCAAAATCGCCGCTTGCAGGAAAAATTAAAAGTTCTGTTTGAAAAAGGTCGTCAGGCCCGCAGCAAGGGTTTCTGGCCCGAAGCGGTTGAACATTTTGAGCGCGTGCTGGATATTGACCCCACCTATCCTGACGCCGGGCACAACCTGGTGGATACCCTCCAGGCCCAGGGACGGGCCGCCGAAAAATCGGCTGATTGGTTCCAGGCCGCCCAGTCTTTTCGACGGGTGACTGAGCTTGACCCGCAGAATGAAGAGGCTATTCAACGCCGAGACGCCGCCGAAGCCAGGCTTCCTAAATCCGAAGTGACCCCGGCTAAACCACCCCGCCGTCGAAACTGGGCGACAGTGGGGATTATCGCCGTTCTGGCTTTGTTCGCCTGCTGGAGCGCCTGGTTCCTGACGAATGGCAATATCTTTAACCCTCCTCCGACCACAACTTCTGTCGCGATGGTTGATACGCCGCTTCCGCCGCCGGCCACCCCAACCCCAAGGCCAACCCAAGTTCCAACACTCCCACCCCCGCCAACCGCCACATCTTCACCAACCCTGCCCACCGCCGCCACCCTGCCCGAATCACCCACCCGCCCACCGGCAACTTTAACGCCAACACCCACCCCAACCCCAACGGCTACGGCTACACCGACACCCACTTCCACGGCAACTCACACCGCCACCCCCACCTCAACCCCAACTCATACTGCCACCCCTACCCCCATCCCCATCCCTCTCCCTCCTGGCGAAGCCCTGGATATAGACTTGAACCCGCAAAATCCGGCAGAGCTATGGGCGCTGTTAAAAAATGGCAGCGTTTATCGCACCCGAGATAGCGGCCATATTTGGGTTGAGGTGCCACTTGGCCTGCCGGCCGGAGGGCTGAGCATGCTGACATTTGCGCCTGGCCAGACTAAGGTGATCTATATTGGCGCCACCGGGAAAATTATCAAATCGGTAGATGGGGGCGAAACCTGGCAAGCCTATCCTTTACCCGGCGGTCTGGTTCAGGTCCATGACCTGGCTGTTACCCACAGCAATCCTGAAATTGTCTACGCCGCCACCGCAGGAGGCATGCTGATTAGCCTGGATGGCGGGGCAACCTGGGTGAGTGGCAAAAAAACCGGCGGCGCGGCCTTACAAACGCCTCTGTATGCCGTAGCCATTGAAGCAGGTCGAGATAGCCCCATTTATACCGCCGGGGAAGGCGACGTGATTTATCGCGCCGGCGGCCCGCAGCATAGCTGGCAAGTTTTTCAATGCTCGGACTGCCGGCAGGCTATCTACGCCCTGGCGGTCAGAGGTAACACGGTTTATGCCGGCGGCGCTTTGGCTACACTGGTGCGGAGCGATAATCAAGGCAGTAGTTGGAGTAAAGTTAACAGCGGCATACCCACCGCTTTAGTGCCCACCCTTAATATTTCCCGGATTGTCCCCGGCCCAGATGACATCCTTTATGCCGGTACGGGGTTCAAGGCCAACAATGATGATGGGTTGGGGGTTATCCAGAGTATAAATGGCGGCGGCAGTTGGACTTACCTGCCCTTACCGGAGCCAAGAAATACCTATCACGTTCAAAATATCGCCCTTGATCCTACCAACCCCAACATCATTTACATCGCCGGTTTTGGCGGGGTCTATAAATTTGAAGTTGACAGGCAAATTTGGATCAAGCAATAGAGGGAGAGAGAACTTATGCCCACCCGTTACCATTTAAAGAGGATACGAACCCTGTTGATTGAAGGATTTACCGCTGAAGAACTGCGCCGGTTTTGTTTTTACGAACCCGAATTTAAACCTATTTATGACGAATTAGCCGAAGGGGACGGCAAAGCCGACATTGCCGATAAGGTTATTGAGTTTGCCGCGCAAAAATTTAAGCTTGACCTCGTACTGGCCTGGGCCAAAGAAAATAATTCAACCCGCTATGACCAACATCAGCCTTATCAGGAGCTAATCCCCGCCGCAATAACGAACGCTGAAACGCCTCAAAACTCCCCAAGAATAAGGGCAACTCCGGTTCGGGCCTTCCAGGAAACTAACCCGGCCAATCCCTTTATTGACGGCCCGCCGGTACCCCCAGAAAAGTTTATTGGCCGGGAAAGAGAGATTGATATTATTTTAGACCGCCTGGCCAACCGCTATAATCGCGGTGGCAGCACCGTCAGCGGCCCGTTTGGGGTCGGCAAAACCTCTTTATTGCATTACCTCCGCGATGAAACCACCCGAAAGTCCTGGGCGGCCCTTAGCCCTGAAACAGCAAAATTTATTTATATCCCTTCGGGCCTCATCTTCCCTTTTTCCGAACTGGGATTCTGGGAATACTTGTTTAGTGAACTGGATGAATGGCTCGGCCCCAGCTATGGGACAGACAAAATTATCAGCACCCTAGAGTCGGGTAAACTTCCCTCAAGGGTTAATATTACCCGCTTCTTCACCAAATTGGGCGAAAGCAAAGACAATAAATTTGTAGTCGTGCTGTTGGATGGTTTCGACCTGCTGATGGGCGAAATTAACAAAAGCGGGGTGGAAGCAGGCCTGGGGTTTTTGCACACCCTGCGCGCCTTGCTAAACCTGCCCGCCCCGCGAGGGTTTTCACTCATCACCTCCAGCGAGCGCGAACTTTTTGACTTGTTTGCCAATGTGCCCTGGTTTGGCTCCGGCTTTTACAGCAATATGGCTAATCTGCCCCTCGCTCCCTTTGATGATAGGCAGATTGATACCTTAATAGACTCCTACCTGGCTAATACCCAAATCATTTTTGATGAGCATGATCGAAATTATTTAAAAAAAACCAGCCGGGGCCATCCCAAAAGATTACAGCAGGAAGCCTTTGCGCTGTTTGAAAAAAAAGTAAATACCACAGGAGAGATAACCATGACCACCCCTGAACAGAGCATATTTGCCATAGGCGTTTTAACGCAAGCCGTCAGCTTTCTCTTTGACGAAGCCCGCAAAATTCTGGCCGAGCGGCGCGAGCGGCGTCAAAAAATGGAAGAACCCGACGATAGGCCGGCCTTGCCGGATGGGGTGCAGGCCAGCGCCAAAGAGAAATTTTTAGAGCTAAAACCGGCCAATTTTGACGATGAAACCCGAACAGAAATTGACCATCTGCTTAAACTGATCGCCATTCAGCAAGATCACCGGCGCAAAGCTGAGGTAAAAATTAATAAGTTAGGCGGTATCTTATTCGTGCCGCCCAATGTTCGGGTGGAACTGGAAAGCGCCGAAGACGAGATATTAACTCATACCCAAAAACTCAAAAAACTGCTGGAAAAGGTGTATAACCAACCTATCCACCTTGACGGTCTGGGCTAAGCATAAAGCGCAAAGGTTCAATTGTATTTTGGCCTAACATAATGTAGGATATAAGGAGTGAGCCAGTTCACAAAGGATTACGAGAGGATATTGGTAATTGATTCCACTCATCCATCCTACCCCCGGCCAACCGCTGCCCCTGGGCGCTACCGTCACCGCCGACGGAACCAACTTTGCCATCTTTAGCCGCCACGCCACACGGGTCTGGTTGATGCTGTTTGACCAGCCGATGGCCAGCGCCCCTACCCACGAATTTGAACTGCATCCGCTTGACCACCGCACCGGCGATATCTGGCACATCCATTTATCCGGGGTAAAACACGGCCAATTGTACCTGTACCGCATGGACGGGCCGTACCAACCGGAACGGGGCCATCGCTTTAACCGCTATAAACCTCTCATTGACCCGTACACCAGAGCTTTGACCGGCGGCCCCAATTTTCATTGGGATTTTAGCCGGGCTTATGGTTACGATCGTAACTCCCCGCTGGCCGACCTTTCATTTTCCACCACTACCCACCTGGCCGGCATGCCCAAATCTATTGTATACGGTGACGACGGGTTTGACTGGCAGGGCGACCGCCCACTCAACCGCCCCATGCACGAAACTATTATTTATGAAACTCACGTGCGCAGCCTGACCTACCACCCCAGCGCCGGGGTGAACCATCCCGGCACCTACATGGGCGTGGTCGAAAAAATCCCCCACTTCAAAGAGTTGGGGGTTACGGCCATTGAGCTGCTGCCTGTTCATCAATTTGACGAGTGGGAATTTCGCCGCTTCAATCCCAAAACCGGCGAGCGCCTGCGTAACTATTGGGGTTACAACACCCTCTGCTTCTTTGCGCCCAAAGGTCACTACAGTCACCTGGGCGCAGACGCCGGCCAGCAGGTCATCGCTTTTAAAGAAATGGTGCGGGCGCTGCACCAGGCCGGGTTGGAGGTCATTCTGGATGTGGTTTTCAACCACACCGTCGAGGGCAACCACCTCGGCCCGACCCTCAGTTTTAAGGGCATTGACAACAGCATTTATTACATCCTGGCCGATAATCCGCGCTACTACCAGGATTTTACCGGCGTGGCCAATACCGTCAATGCTAACCATCCGGTGGTGCAGGATTTTATCCTCGACTGCCTGCGCTACTGGGTGCTGGAGATGCACGTGGACGGCTTTCGCTTTGATCTGGCGACCAGTTTGACCCGTGACCGGGGCGGCCATATCTCCGGCAATCCCCCCCTCACTACCCGTATTGCCGAAGACCCTTTACTGCGCACGGCCAAGCTTATTGCCGAACCGTGGGACATTGCCGGCTATCAGGTGGGCCGCTTCCCCGGCGGGGTACGCTGGGCCGAGTGGAACGATAAGTACCGCGATGACGTACGCCGCTTTTGGCGCGGCGACCCCGGCTTGACCGGCGCGCTGGCTACCCGGCTGGCCGGCAGCGCCGACTTGTACTACGCCGATGGCCGCTCGCCCAACGCCAGCATTAATTATGTTACCGCCCACGACGGCTTTACCCTGAACGACCTGGTCAGCTACAACACCAAGCATAACGAGGCCAACGGCGAGCACAACCAGGATGGCAGCAACAACAACTCCAGCTATAACTACGGCGTTGAAGGTCCCGCCACCAACCCTCAAGTTGAGGCGGTCCGCTCGCGCCAGGTTAAAAATTTTCTGGCTACCCTGATGCTGTCGCAAGGCACGCCCATGCTTCTGGGCGGCGACGAGTTCCGGCGCAGCCAACAGGGTAACAACAATGCCTACTGCCAGCACAACGAGATTTCCTGGTACGACTGGCGCTTGTTAGAAAAGCACGCTGATGTTTTCCGCTTTGCCCGGCACGTCATTGCCCTGCGTCAGGCCCACCCGGTTTTTCGGCGCACCACCTTTTTTACCGGCCATGACCTGGACGAGGACCAGTTCCGCGATGTGCATTGGTACGGTCCCAGCGGCCTCGATGCTACCTGGGACTCTGCCAGCAAATGGCTAATGTTGACCCTGGACGGTTCCTGCCAGGAAACGGGCGCAGACAGCAACGATGTAGATTTCCTGGTGATGTTAAACAGCGACATTCGCGCCCGTCTGTTTTATTTGCCGCCTGCGCCCCACAACGGCCGCTGGCGTCTCGTCCTCGATACCGGCCAACCCTCCCCGCTGGATATTCATCCCCCCGGCAAAGAGATTGAATTAGAGCCAACCATTGCCTACCCGGTCAAGGCTCGCTCAATCGTCGTGATGCTTTCAAAGTGGTAAAGTACCTGAGTTGGAATCGGGTAGCCGGCATTACCCTCTTCCAAATCTTGATTCTGCCGGGGCCTGTCCTGCTCCTGGCGCTGATCATTGTTGCTATTTTTTCAGGCAAAGCGAATCCCCCTGGACTAACCGGCCCCATTTATATAACCCACAAGAGCTATTCAAAGATAGCTCTTTTTATTTTTTAAAACTATCCAGGTTGGTATAGCCAGGAGAGCGAATAGAACGATATAATCGGTACAATGGCGTAAAACTCTGACTTTACCAAAACAGTAAGGGTTTCACTCCAATAAGGTGCTGTTGATTTTGAGGAGCGCCCCTCACCCTAAACCCAGGAGCACAATTTATGGATTCATTGCGCATTTTGTTGGTAGATGACCATGTCCTTTTCCGCAAAGGCATTGCCTCTTTGCTGAGCGGACGCCAGGATATAACCATCGTCGGTGAGGCCAATGATGGGGATGAGGCTGTTATTTTAGCCGAGCAAACGCTGCCCGATGTGATCTTGATGGACGTGAATATGCCGCGCCAGAACGGCATTGAAACGGTCAAAATCATCAAACGTGAACTACCGTATATTCAAATTGTGATGCTGACTGTATCGGATGATGACAATGATTTGTTTGAGGCCATCAAAAGTGGGGCCAAAGGCTACCTGCTTAAAAATTTAGAGCCGCAAGAGCTGTATACCATGCTCGACCGGCTGCGCCAGGGCGAAGCGCCCATTTCGGGTGCGATGGCGGCCAAGATTTTGCGCGAATTTCGACAGCCGGAGCATGACCAGTCCAGAGAAGCAGCTGCCGTGGATGAGCTGACTGCCCGAGAAGTTGAGGTTTTGGAACAGGTTGTTACCGGCGCGTCGAACAAAGAAATTGCCGATGCCTTGCACATTACTGAAAATACAGTAAAAATCCATCTGCGCAACATTCTGGAAAAACTGCATGTTCAGAACAGAATTCAAGCAGCAGTCTATGCTGTGCGCCAGGGATTGGTGAACGAGATACCCCTAGAAGATAGCCCGATTGGATGATTATCCTTTTTTTTTCTACCGGCAGGGCTATCGAAAGATAGCTCTTTTTCTTGGATTAAAACCACCTAAATTAGTATAGTCAGCCTTAAAGAGAAGGATTAAAATATTATTTGGAATGAAGGATGGACGGACTAAGTTGGAAGTTAGCCAGTAGTACGCCCTAAATAAAAATGCTACGCATCTTTATTGTATCTAGTTATTTAATGTTCAGCCTTGGACTTGAAAATCTCTTACGGCAAGATAAAGAGATAAAAATCTTAGGACAGGAGACCAGTCGAGAAAAGGCTATCTTAAAGATAAAAGAACTGCAGCCAGACGTAGTTATTGTTTATACCGACGACTCCCATACTGGCTCCAGGTCGTTTATCATTGAAATTTTAAAAACCAGTCCTATCAGCAAGGTGATTGGTTTGAGTTTACAAAATAACACCTTTTATGTTTATCAGGTCAAGCAGGGGGAAACGGACAGCGTAGATGATCTCTTCAAAACGCTTAAAGAGATTTCTCGCTGGCAAGGCTTGCCTACTACCGAAGTAAAAGGTGTCAGTCAGGGAGACCGGCGAAGTTTCTAACAACAATCAGCTGAGTCTCACAGATTGCTTTAAACGGAGGACAAAATGACAATTTTAGATTTTATTATCCTGGTTATCGTCGCTGCCATTTGTGGCAGTTTGGGCCAGGCTCTGGCCGGCTATTCTATGGGCGGCTGTTTAGTTTCGGCAGTGGTGGGCTTTATTGGAGCGTTTATTGGCTTGTGGATGGCTCGGATGCTGGGTTTGCCGGAAGTTTTTACGCTAACTATTGGAGGTCAGCCATTTCCCATTATCTGGTCAATTGTTGGCTCACTGGTCTTATCCTTAGTGCTGGGCATGTTAACCCGCCGCCGGGCGCTGATTTAAAAGGGGGATAAACGCAACCATGTTGGCAAATTTTCAAGAAATGTTCAATCAGAAACAGTTTCGTAATGTCTGGCCAGGCTTACCCCAGACTGAAAATTGCAATGTAGGTGACACAGAACGTTTATTATCCCTTGTCGGCGGGGGTCTATTGGCGTTATACCTCACCCGGCGCTCCTTTGGCCTGATAACCCTGCTGCTTGCCGCCGGGTATTTTATCTACCGGGGTCTGACCGGCTACTGCCCCGTATATAACACGATGCAAATCAGCACCCGACCACAATCCCGGCTGCGTTTCGATGACGAATACAACGAGCACCCGGAAAGTACGGTTAACAATCCTCGGGATGAAACTGTCTGGGAAAGTTTTCCGGCCAGCGATCCGCCCGCTTCCTGGTAATAGATGCCAACCCTACCCAAGCTGACTGAAGAGCGGACAACCTATGTGGCGTTGCTAACTTTGTTTTTATCACTTTTTGCCGGCTTTTCCTGGTATAAGAGCCATCAGCGCCAGCCTATTACCCTTAAACCTTTTGATCTGGCCCTGCTGGGTTTTGCCACTTTTCGCCTGGGCCGGCTGGCTACTTATGATAAAGTGACCGAACCTTTACGCCGGCCTTTTACCCGAACCAAGCCAGACCCTTCCGGCGTTGGTGATACGGTAGCGCCCAGAGGGGCGGGAATGCAGCGAGCACTGGGCGAACTGTTTGCCTGTCCTATTTGTACAGGCACCTGGATTGCGGCCATGTTAGTCTATGGCTTAAATCTTATTCCTGGCCCTACCCGCGCCTTTTTGGGCATGATGAGCGCCATTGGCATCGCCGAACTTCTAAACGCCGCCACCGAAGCCTTGCAGTGGACCGGCGCGGCTGAACGGCGAGAAGCCGGGGCAAAATCTTGATCTTTAACATTTTGCAGGGGCACTCACCCTCCCTATAGCCCAGGTAGGCTATCTCACCCTCCTCAATTTTTAATAAGAGCTATTGACAAATAGCCCTTATTTTAAAACAAAGTCACCCAAATTAGTATGGGCAGGTCCCTAAAACAGTGATAGTATCTCAGTTAAATAACAACTGTTAAACGGCAGATGTTACAAAGAATGGTAGAAACATTCATGAGTGAGGATAGTAAAGCTCTTATTTATTTTGGAGTTGACGCCAAACAGGTACCAGCCTGGACTACCTGGAATGGAGCAGGCAACTTTAGGTTGCCCAGGGTGATGCCAGTGGCGTTACGAGTGGTCTCTGGATTAAACCTTCACCCGAGACTGCAAATTCCTCTATTTCCCCTTTTTCTGAGCGACCTGAGTGGCAGGTCGCTCAGAAACCCCTCTTAGGAGTCTATAGGAGAAACCTATGACAACAACCGTCGTTGGACTATTTAAAAATATTCGCGAAGTAGACAGCGCGATTAAGGACCTAAAGAATCAAGGCTTTGAGCTGGCCCAGATCAGCCTGAAAGCCGGACCTGAGGTTATCAGTACTGATCTCGAAGCCGGCACAGCGCAGCAGGAATTAGCCGCCGGGATTATAAACGGAGCTATCGCCGGAGCGGCGCTGGGGCTGCTGGCCGGTCTGGTTTGGGGCCTGACTTCTGTTCCACTGTCCGGCGCTAACCCTGGCCTAACCCTAGAAGCTTTGCGCACCATGCTTACCTTTACGGTAGCCGGGGCAGCGATGGGGGCGATAATAGGAAGTGTTTTGCTAGCCGGCCTGGTTAAATTAGGCCTGGCCACGGAAAAAACTCACTTTTATATCACGGGCTTTCGACAAAAAGGCGTCCTGGTGGCTGTACAAACGCCGGAAGAGCGCATTTCGGAAGTAAAAACGGTTCTCCATGCTGCCAACGCCGTGGAAGGAAGTGTGTTATGACCATTCTACGGGGATCGTCCCGAGGCCGCTCTTTGGTGGGCGGCAATGCCCGCTGGATTGTGGCCCTGATTATTGCTGTAATTTCTATTGTAACCTATTGCAGCAGCACTGCCTACAATCCCATTACCGGCGAAGAGCAGCACGTCAGCCTGAGTGTGGACCAGGAAATTGCCCTGGGGCTGCAATCGGCCCCCGAGATGGCGGCTCAGTTTGGCGGATTGCATCCCAGCCAGGAAGCCCAGGCGATGGTAGATCAGGTCGGCGCGCGGCTAATCAGTTCGACCGACGCTAAAGATACGCCTTACCAGTTTGAATTTAATCTCCTGGCCGATGAGCAGACGGTTAATGCCTTTGCCCTACCTGGTGGACCCATTTTTATCACCGCCGCCTTGATGGACCGGCTGGAAACAGAAGGTCAATTGGCCGGCGTTCTGGCCCACGAAGTGGGCCACGTGGTAGCTCGACATTCGGCTGAGCACATTGCTAAGGCCCAACTTACCCAGGGTTTATCAGGAGCGGTGATCATTGCCGCCTCTGACCCCGATAATCCCAACTCATCCCAGTATGCCGCCGCCGTCGCCGCTGTGGTGGGGCAGATGATTAATATGAAGTATGGCCGTGACGACGAGTTGGAGTCAGATCGTTTGGGCGTCCGTTTTATGGCCGAAGCCGGGTATGACCCGCGCTCGCTGATCCGGGTTATGGAAATCCTGGCCGAAGCCAGCGGTGGTGAAGGCCCACCCGAGTTTGCCAGCACCCACCCCAACCCGGAGCGGCGCGTCGAGCAAATCCAGGCCGCTATCCAGGAAGAGTTTCCTAATGGCGTACCTGAAGGATTAATCCAATAGTGAATTATGAATTGTGATTCGGTTAAGAAGTAATCCCTCATTAACAATTTACAATTGACAATTCACCATTCTGTATTCCACCCTTACTCAATCCCGCCTGAGTGAGAGGTTAAACATAAAAACTTGGCTCATGTATAGAACAAGTGCAATTTAGCAGAGGCGGCTCCCACGCCGCGCGAGGGCCGGGCGTGGGAGCCCGGCCTGCTTTGCACTAGTACTTAACATGAGCCAAAAACTTAAACATAAATTATTTCAAATAAGGAGACAAAATGTTACTAGAAATTGTAGTGTGGATTTTGTTTGGCGCTTTGGCCGGCTGGATTGCCAGCATGATTATGGGACGTGATGCCCAGATGGGCGCCCTGGCCAACATTATCGTCGGAATTATTGGCGCATTCATTGGCGGTTTCTTAATGAATATGTTCGGTGCTCCCGGCGTAAGTGGCTTTAACATCTACAGTCTAGTGGTGGCCATTGTAGGGGCAGTGGTGTTACTGTTCTTGTTTGGGCTGGTCCGACGGGCGGCCTGAGCCAGACATCCATTAAAACTAACCAAAAAGAAAGCGCGATTATACGATCGCGCTTTCTTTATCACCTTCCCCCAATAACCCCCTTTCGAGCAGGTAAACAACGCTTTAAATCTCGCCCAGTTGAGGTATGGTCAAATAGGGTCACCTGTGCTAAAATACAATCAGGTAAGCGGTTCGCTGCCGGGGCAAATAGGCCCTTCAAGGCAGCACTATTATTATCTCAAACGCCGGGCAAGTTGGAACAGTAACGATCACTCGATCAAGCTGACCCAAGCGCCCGGCGTTTGTTGTGAACTAAGGGCCTATCCGAAAAACGGCAGGTGGGCATCCCTATGCCAGCCGGTGACGCATAGGGATGCGTCACTACCAGGGTTATTCGGATAGGCTCTAATTGAACCGCCAGATTAACCAGCCCTGCCAGAGCCACTTGCGGCGTAAATTAATGAGGTAGCCTCGCGCTGCCAAATTGTGAGCACTGGCCCCAAACCATTGGCGCAGCCCCCACCCTTTATAAGCTTGTGTTTCCTGGGCCGCAGACTTCCAGGCGGCAAAAAAATCATAAATTGCTTCACCCGGAACCATGCGGTGGATATAATTTTTGGGCAACACCGTTTGTAATTGGCCAGGGTCAAAGCCTACTCGAAAGTTGATGCTAAAGACTAGCGCTTCGACTTGCCAGAGGGGTTCATCCTCACGGCGTAGCAAATTTGCTGCCCAAATCCGGCCAAAGGGGTCAGACGTGCCTTCAATCAGCAGTCCACCGGGCAAAACATAGTGAGCCAACCGCTCGTATGCTTGAGCCACCGCGCTTTCTTCATACTGCCGCAGCACATTAAACGCCCGGATAAGTCGTACCGTTTCCGGCTGGCCATCCGGCCACTTTTGCAGGGGCAAATTAAAACCGCCCAGGCGAAAAAATGTCAGCGCATCGGCGTAAGGTTGGGCTTTAGCCACTCGTTCAGGGTCAATTTCAACACCTAACACCGGTAACCGGGGGTTGAGCCGGCGCAGCCGGGCCGCGCTCTCCAGGGTAGTCACCGGTTTAGCCCCAAAGCCCAGGTCTACATAAAATGCCCTGTCATACGGACCGTCGCTTCGGCTCAGTAAAGTGGAGTCATATTGCAGTAAAAAATTATCCACCCGGCGCAGGCGATTATGCGTCGTTTTACCCCGCGTGGCCTGTCCTTCGGGCTTGCGCGGAACCGAGTTAGCGGGAACCTGCTTTTCACCTCTAACCTCATCCAACTTACCCACGCTGGGGAGAAATGTTTTTTTAAGCATTTCTTTTTTATCACCTTCACTTAGGATTTGGCCGGAGATAACTTTACTGTACCGGGAGATTAGGGATTAGAGATGAACGAATCTCTAATCTCCAATCTTGTAAACCGAAAAGTTATTCTTGAACGGCTCCTTAATAGTTAAATGTTAAGGGGTTTTTCTTATTGACCAGATAGGGAACAAGTTACGATGAAAGGGGTATCAGACCCATCAAAAAAGATCGCCCAGCCTCGTCGAAGCTTCATTCACCTTGATGCGCTGCTATTTATTTATTTATTTATTTATTTATTGGTCGCTCATTTTTGTAACGGCTACCTGGGCCTTCATCGCTTGAGTTGAACCAGATCCCACAAATTGCCATAGAAATCTGTGAACACGGCCACGGTGCCGTAGCTCTCTTCTTTGGGTTCACGCACAAACTCAACCCCCTTCGCTTTATAGGCGTGGAAGTCTCGCCAAAAGTCATCCGTATACAAAAACAGAAATACACGACCTCCGGTCTGGTTGCCTATCCGTGCTGATTGTGCTTCGCCAACCGCGCGAGCGAGGAGGAGACGAGTGCCCGTCGAGCCTGGCGGCGCCACAACCACCCAACGCTTGTCTTGCTGGGGAAGGTAGGTGTCTTCAACAAGGGTAAAGCCCAGCGTGTCACGATAGAAGGTGATGGCCTCGTCGTACTCACGAACCACCAGGGCTACAAGCCCAATTGATTGTTTCATCGCATCGTTCATCCCTATTGAAGTTTACTGCCTTGTATGTACACCGTCGAAACTGTTAGGTTTTGTTATTACTCGAGTTTAGATAACGAGAAATTCACTGAGTTTAAGCTCGGTGTTGATTAGCACCTTAAAATTGAGTTGCGGGCCATTTCAAGGTGTTTTGAGATTGTGTTTGGCCCGTTTGGTCACTTTATAATGGTTAGGCCGGGTTCGAGGCCGGCCTTTGGGTCAGCCGGGCGATTTTCCACGCGTTTGATATCACATTGGTGGGTACACGCCAGCCAGTTTCTCCGGTGAGAGATGCAAGAAAGCTGAGGTAACCAGCTTTTAATCATCACTTATCCAGTAGAGCGAAACCCTTAGCCCCATTATAAGCGAAATGAGACTCCCTGAACAAGGGGTGAGGCTAAAATTAAGGTAGGGAAGATGGGTGAGAAGAGTCAGACAGTCTCCAGGGGACAACAACGAGAATGAAAATGAAGACCGGAGACCGGGGACCGATGACCGGGTGTCCGTTTGGCCGGTCTCCGGTCTTCCGTCCCCGGTCTATTTTCAAGGGAGTGTTCAGAACCCGGAACACGCCACCGATGATGAGCATCTCTTGCAGCGGTCGGTGGTCAACCGTTAGCGGTCGTCTCCACACTGTACCGGCAACCCATTCCACTCTGCCGAGGCTTTGAGGGCGTCCCACAGCCGGGCCATGCGCAGCCCCACCTCTGGCGGGCACGGATTTTCCAATTGACCGGCCCGCACGGCCAGAAATTGCTGCCACACCCCCAGCGAGGGCGGGCAGGCCACCCGGCGCAAAAAGCGGCGGCCGGGCCGTTGCAGCCGCAGGTAGCCGCCCCACACCCCCACTTGTAAAATGCCCTGGCTGCAAAAGACTCGCACGTCCGAGCCGTAAGGCGAAGAAGCATCGCCGCAGCCGTTCAGTGTGACCAACCCGCCCGACTTGAGCCGGCCGATGGCCGCGGCCAAAATATCCACCGGCGTGCCGCACCGGTCGAACCAGGCGGCCACCTCGACAAAATCCTCCCCGGCCAAATCGGCCACCGTGTTGAGCAGGTGCGCCCCGGTATCGAACATAAAGCCGCCGCCGGAGAGGGCCGGGTTTTGCCGCCACGTGCCAACGGTCAACGCCCGCCAATCTTGCCAGACCAGGCCGTTGATGGTGAGGATCGAACCCAACTGGCCGGAGCGGAGCAGTTGCACGGCGGCTCGAATTTCGGGGGAGAGGCTGCCTGGAAAGGCCACCACCAGCAGCCGCCCCGTTTGATTCCGGGTTTCAATCAGGCTGCGCGCTTCGGCGGCGTTCATAACCATAGGTTTTTCCAGCAGCACATCCAGACCGGCTTTCAGGCAGGCAACCGTCTGATCGTGGTGGAAGGCATGGGGAGTGATAATAAAAGCAGCATCCAGTTGATCGCCAAAATCGGCCAAGACCGCTTCCAGGCTGGCGCGGGTAGGGGGTGGTTCCAGCCCCGCCTCCCGAAATTTTTGGGCGGCCTGTTCCAGCATGGCCGGGTTAGGGTCGCACAGGACAGCTACCCTGGTGGTGTCCAACTGCTGCAACATCTGCTCCAAATGATAGCGAGCCATATTGCCACAGCCAATGAGAGCGGTGCGGACGAAGTGGGTCATAGCTTCTCCTGAAAATGGGGTTCTATATAAAACGTAGTGCGTGGTGCGTAGACATTAATCACGCACCACGTACCACGCACCACGTTAACGGTCAGCGGTCATTTTGCCGCAGCAGCCGCATCCCATTCAAAGTGACCAGCAGCGATGCGCCCATGTCGGCGAAAACGGCCATCCACAGGGTGGCGACGCCGAAGAAAGCAGTCAACAGAAAAATCGCTTTGATGATAAGGGCAAACCAGATGTTGAAGCGAATCGTCCGCACGGCCCGCCGGCCCAGGCGAATGGCTGCCGGCAGTTGGGTCAGGTCGTCGGCCATGAGGGCCACATCGGCGGTTTCGAGAGCTTGAGCCGTACCGCCCGCTCCCATCGCAATCCCCACCGTCGCCGCGGCCAGGGCTGGCGCGTCGTTGACCCCGTCGCCCACCATCGCCACCGTATCTCCGTGTTCGGCCATCAGTTCGCGGATGGCCGAGACTTTGTCGGCGGGCATCAACCCGGCCCGGACTTCGTCAACATCCAATTGGTGGCCAATCGCTGCGGCGACCGTCGGGTTGTCGCCGGTGAGCATGACCGTATGGGTCACGCCGGTTTTTTTGAGGACTCCCACCGTAGCCTGACTGCTGTGCCGGGGTGGGTCGCTGACCGCCAGGTAGCCGCGCAGCGCTTCATTCTCGCGGACCAGGATGGTGGTTTGGCCGTGCGCTTCGGCCTTACCCACCAGGCCGCAAAATTCGCGCAGACAGGCGTCATCATCGTGCAGCAGGGTATGGCTGCCGATGGTGACCAGCCGGTCGCCCACATGTCCTTGCACCCCCTGACCGGGGAGCGTTTTGACTCCGGTTGCGGCCAGGGCCGGTAGGGCGCGGGTTTCGGCGGCAGCGGTGACGGCGCGGGCCAGGGGATGGGTGCTGTAACGCTCGACGGCGGCGGCCAGGGCCAGCATGTCGTCGCAGTGATCGCAGGTAGCCATGAGGTCGTGCTGGCGGGCCTCGACGCAGCAGCGGTCAATACAAGCCAGGCTGACCAACTCCGGGCGGCCCTGGGTTAACGTGCCGGTTTTATCAAAAGCGACGACTTTGACCTGGCCCAGGGCTTCCAGATAAGCCCCACCTTTAATCAGCACACCTCGGCGGGCAGCCGCAGCAATCGCGCTGACCACCGCCACCGGGGTAGCAATGACCAGGGCGCAGGGACAGGCGATGACCAGCATGGTCAGGGCGCGGTAGAGCCAGCCGTGGCCGGTGGGGGTGTCGAAGAAAGGCTGCCCAAAGAACAGCGGCGGCAGAACCGCCATCAGGCCCGCCCCGGCCACCACCAGCGGGGTGTAAATACGGGCAAATTTATCCACAAAACGTTGGGTCGGCGTTTTTTGGCTTTGGGCTTCTTCGACCAAATGAATCAGGCGCGAAAGAGTGTTATCGGCGGCCAGCCGCGTTACCTCAATTTCCAGCACCCCGTCGCCATTGATGGTTCCGGCAAATACCTCTGCGCCTGGAGCCTTTTCTACGGGCACGCTTTCGCCGGTGATAGGCGCTTGATTGACCGCCGATTGCCCACTGACGACCTGACCATCCATTGGAATACGCTCGCTCGGTTTGACCAGAATCCGGTCGCCCACGGCCAGCCGCCCTACCGGTACTCGTTCTTCGTGCAGCCCGCACCAGGGACAGGGGCCGCTCTGGTAAGGCCCGGAGCCATCGGGCAGTTCGCGTCCGCGGCAGCCCTGGCAATCTATACACGGCTGGAGGACAATCGCTTCCGCCGGGGCCAATTGGGTCAAACTGCGGATGCTGTCACGGGCGCGTTCCATCGTATATCCTTCCAACGCCTCGCCCAGGCTGAAGAGCACAATCACTGTAGCCGCTTCGCCGTACTCGCCGATGGCAAAAGCGCCGACAGCCGCCAGGCACATCAGCACGTTCATATCCAAGCCCTGCCCGCTGCGAATGGCCGCCCAGCCGGCCCTGGCCGGAAAGTAGAGGCCGAAAAGTCCGCCGATAAGGAAGAGAGCAGGGGCGAGTAGGGGCAGGGGGGCAGGGGAGTTAAATAGAAAATTCTCCCCTGCCCCTCCGCTCCCCTGCCCCCCTGCCGGGAGAAGCCCTTCAAGGATAAAGGCTGCCCCAATAAACGCTGCGCCGATGAGGGTGAAGGTGTTGCGGGGCTGGCGCAGCAGGTCTGCTAACTGTTGGCGGCGGGTGCGAGGTTGATATACCTCGTTGGGTGGGGCGATGTTGTACCCTAAACTTTGAATCCGTTTGACAATCTGGGTTTCATCAGCGCCGTTGGTAACCACCTCCATTTTGGCGGTGGTAAAATTCACCTGGCAGGCTTCAACCCCGGCCACGTTGGCCACCCCTTTTTCCAGCTTGAGAGCGCAGTCGGCGCAGTCCATACCGGTAATGTGCAGTTGGAGTTTTTCGGTCATTATTTTTCCTTATATAACTGCTCAACCATGTCATTTCGACCGCAGGGAGAAATCTCCGATACCTTACTTTTACATGTTGTACCTGGGGATTTTTCGACCTTCGGTCTCGAAATGACATGAGCCTGAGTGTTAACTTTCCTTTAATCAAATTAAAAGGTGTTGCGTGTTCCGTTTTTTCTTCACGGAACACGCAACACGTTACTTATGCTCAACATGCTCCCGTCCTCGCAAAAACAAATCCCGGATGTGCTCGTCATCCAGGGCATAATAAACCATGCGCCCTTCCTTGCGGCTTTTAACCAGCCGCATATCGCGCATCAGGCGCAACTGGTGCGACACGGCGCTTTGGGTCATGCCCAAGGTAGCCGCCAGATCACAGACGCACAGTTCGGTATACAGCAAAATCGAGATAATGCGCACACGGGTGGGGTCGGCCAGGGCGCTAAACGTGTCGGCCAGGCGGGTCGCGGCCAGGCCATCCAGCAGGACTTGTTCCGCCTGTCTGACTTTGTCTTCGTCAATAATTGTTTCAGTGCAGCGGTCGCTCGATTGGGAACGGGTCATACTTTTTCTCAACGTATGAGTAATTGCTCATATAATACCTCAAAAAAGAGGGGCTGTCAACTTGGATGCTACAGTTGCCCTTTGACTTTCTCCCAGCGAAACTCTTCAATCGTCTCTGGCCGGTCAAAGAAATACTCTTCCAGGTACGGCTCGATTTCCATGCGCCAGATGTCTTCGATTTCGTCGGCCAGGGTGGGGCGCAGAAAAAAGGTGACGCCGACTTCGTAATGGCGGTCGGCAATAGCGTTATTTAACCGTTGCAGCAGGTTGATAAGTTTTTCAACGGGGAAGCCGGTGGCCTGGTGATAACGGCGTAACACCTCGTAATTGGGGTACAGAGCGATAAAAGCAAAGCGCCGGCGCAGGGCGTGATCCACCAGGGCAATCGAGCGGTCGGCGGTGTTCATGGTGCCGATGAGCCGCACATTGGCCGGAATGGTGAAGTTGCCCCCTCCGGCTAACGGAATTTCTCGCTCCCGGTATTCCAGCAGGTACATCAACTCGCCAAAGACCCGGCTCAAATTGGCCCGGTTGATTTCGTCAATGATCAATACGCACGTATCCCGCCGCGCTGCCACCCGTTGGCAAAACTCCAAAAAGCGCCCCGGCTTCATGGGATAGGTCAAATGATCGCCTTGGCTTTCGGGCCGGATGCCCTGGATAAAATCCTCATAGGCGTAGGCCGGGTGAAACTGCACCAGCTCCCAAAAACCATCTCCCCCGCCGATCAAATGCTGCGCCAGCTTTTCAGCCACAAATGTTTTGCCCGTCCCCGGCGGCCCGTACAAAACCGCCTGCCCCTTCCGCTCGATAGCCCGCACCCAGCGCGCCAGTTCCGCTTCGTCAAGGGCGGTGTCGGCAGCGAGTTGGGAAAGGGGGTAGGGCAAGGATGAAGGATGAAGGATGAAGGATGAAGGGATGGAGTCTGTCTCATTGTTATCTTCTTCAATTGTTCTGATTGTACGGCTAAAACCTTCATTGAGTAATTTTGTGCGTTTTTCTAAGTCGAATAAAGCTTCGGCAATCTCCGAAACATGATAGCGATCCCGCCAGGGGCAGCGACTATAGTTTTTGAAGCGTTTGGCAAGGTAATCAATTGTATTTTTATAAGCTACTTGAAGTTCTCCCGTTAATGGGTTAATCATATCAATTGAGAAACTATATTCACGAATATCTGGCTCATCGCTTTTTTGCGCATAATTGTATGTCTCAAAATCTCGATCTAAGTCTACTTGATTAGCAATCAACGGAATACTAACTCTTTTTGGCGAGTTTCGTTTTCGAAAGCTCAGAATTGCCCAATTTCCCAGGTCGAGGCGAAGAACATTATGCCTATGGGTAAAAGTGATAGCAAAACGTTGGTCATTAAGATCATTGATTCCAAGTTCTGTAATTGTATCCCGCATAAAGTCAAAGACCCATTCTGCTTCTGCTCGATCTACAAAAATTTTGGAAAAAGGTTTAGCCAATCTTTTTTCGGCGTCGTATGGGATGTCTTGCTGTTCTTGGTTCAGGTTCATGTCGGTTACCCTTTCCACTAGATATTCTGGTTGAGGTCTTTCGCCCGCGTCCTCGCGTCCTCGCCTCCTCGCCTCCCACCCCTCCACCTCATACTCCTCCCGTTCCTCGCTCAAATCTTGATAAAACGCCGTCAGATGCCGCTCGTAGCGCAGTTCCGGCTCGGTCAGCAGCCCGGCGAAGAGGCGCTCGCGCTGCTCCGGCTTGAACAGGGCTTCGGCGATTTCAGGGTTGTGGCGCTGCCAGTGAACGGCCCGTTTCCAGGCGGAAAATTTTTGGGCAATAAAATCGAGGGTGGCCAGGTAGGCGGTTTGCAACTCGCTGGGCATGGGGCGAATGATGTCCGGGGGCAGGTGGTAGCTGCGGACCTCCGGTTCGCCCTCCTTGCGGGCGAAAGAGAAAAAGTTGAACCGCTCATCCCAACTAACTAATGAAGCCAAAAGAGCCAGGTCTACCCGCGCCGGGACCGCCCCCGGCCCGTGAAAGCCCAGCGTCAGCCAGCCGCCAAAGTTGAGATGCAGCCCCATTCGACCGGAGCGCCGGGCCAGGGTGAGGGCAAAGCGGGGGTCGTAAGCCCCTTGAATCCCCAATCGTTTCGCCGTATCCCGCAGCAGGTCAAAAGCCCAATCAGCCTCAGCCCGGTCTGTAAAAATCTGGGCAAAGGGTTCGGCTAAGGGTGGTGAAAGCGACTTTGCCAACCATACCTCCGATATTCGGAGATTGGAGATTAGAGATTGGAGATTGTGTAATCTCTAATCTCCAATCTTTAATCCCCTGTTACAAAAGTTTGTAACCAAGCAAGTTCAGCTTCGGTAAAAAGTGGATGGTCAGAAACGACCTCATATTCTGCTAAAGTTTCACGGACTGTGTTGGTTGAGCGGAGATTATCTTTGCGCTGAAATTTCAGACTTTTGGCAAAAGTATTGAGCTGGCGAGCAATCTCACCCAACTGTGAGGCGTAATGAGTGGCTTGATCCGCTAGCAGTAGTTGGCGTTTCATTGCTCGGTTAAGCCAATATTTGGTTTCAAAAAGGCTGCCACGAGCATAGTACAAAAACTGAATTTTTTCGCCATAGTGGAAACGTCCAAAAGCCTCGGCTATATTGGCCCCAATCGAGTCGGCTGCCCTGGCTAACTGTCCACCTACCACCTCGCGAGCAAAAGCATCCCAACCGATCACCTGCCTCCAAATCCCATCCGCTACCTGTTCAGCATCCTGTAAAACCCTCAATTCCTCCAGCGAAGTAGCCATCTTTTAATCTCCAATCTCCAATCTCTTAATATTATAACCACAGCCTACCTATTTGCCAGTTCAAACTCTATTTATGTCATCCGCTCAACCGTCGCCAGGGAGACGCGCCGGCTGATGCGCCGCCGCTGCCCGGCCTTCGCCCAACCTTACCCTTTGTCATCACCTATCAGTTCCTTTCATGTCCAACCTGCTTGGCCAAAGTGGATTATGCTGGGATTAATGTAACTATTCAACTATGTCATTTCGAGCGACGTTAGGAGCGAGAAATCTTCTAATCCGTAGTTTGTAGACAGCCATCTCGAAGATTTCTCGGCTTTCAGCCTCGAAATGACATGAGGGATGAGTAGTTACGTCAAAAAAGATAATCTGGTCTGATACTTCTAACCGCAGAGAGGAGCTACCTATGTTGACCATCCCTTCATCCCTTCAATCAAAATCCAGCCATCAAAAACTGATCTTGAAACTTCTGGTGTTACTACTGTTGACTCTGTCGGTCTGGCAGATTAGCGTATTTGAAGCCAGAGCCGCTGCGCCCCACCGGGAACCTCCGAGTGCGCCGGTATATGTGCCGCTCGCTTTGGGCCAGCTTGAGCAGACCGCTGTCCTGACCGCTTCAACGGATCTGACGACTTCCGCCGCCGTTTGCCCCACCGTCGAGTCAGGCTGGCTGGACGCCTACCAGGGCCAGGTGGTGAACGAACTGTTCCAAACGGTGGCCCAGGTGGCCGGGACTATTGGGCCGGAGGCGCAGTTCACGGAGCGGGTCAACATTCTCCTGCTGGGCAGCGACAGCCGCCCCGGCGAAAAATTTGGCCGCACCGACACCATGATTGTGGTGACGATTGACCCGCAAGCCAAAACAGCCGGCATGCTCTCGATTCCGCGCGACCTGTGGGTCTCAGTCCCCGGTTATGGCGAGTCTCGTATCAACCAAGCCCATCGCACCGGCGGCGTCGAAGGCTATCCCGGCGGCGGCCCCGCCCTGGCCGTAGCAACGGTCGAGGCGAATCTGGGGGTGCCGATTGATTTTTATGTCCTGGTTGATTTTGAGGGTTTCCAGCAGGTTGTAGATACCCTGGACGGGATTGACCTCTGCGTGCCCGAAGCCATTGATGCCGCGGCTTATTACGGTTACACCCCGGAGTACGTCAACCCGGAGGAATATTACAGCTTTGTCCCGGTTTCGGCGGTTGATCCCGCGGCGGCAGCGGCCACCGCCACACCCGGCGCGGCGGAAGAGACCATTGAGCAGAGCCAGGGCTACGAATTTCTCTACATCGAGCCGGGCTGGCACACCCTCGATGGCGCCACCGCGCTCACCTATGCCCGCAGCCGGGCCTCCATCACCGCCGACTTTGCCCGCGTGCAGCGCCAGCAAGCCGTTTTACTGGCCATTAAAGCCAAAGCGTTGCAGATGAACGCCGTGCTCCGCCTGCCGGAATTGTGGCAAACCCTGGGCCAGACCGTGCAGACCGATTTGACCCTGAGTCAGGCCCTCCAACTGGCCCAACTGGCTTATGAGATTGACCCGGCCCAGATTCAAACGACCGCCATCAGCCACGACCAAACCATGAGTTACCGGACGGCCAGCGGGGCCTCGGTGTTACTGCCAAAGCGGGCAGAAATTAAGAACCTGGTCGAGCCAATGTTCGGCCCCACCAACCCGACCGCACTGCCCACGCAAGCAGAAATCGAGGCAGGCCTGGCCCAGCCCAATACTATAGCTCAAGCTGAACCCAAGGGTTAAAGCATCAAAATTCAGCGCCTTCATGAGACCATAACGCCGGTCAAACTTGATAATATTTGCCGGATACAGTATCATCTCCTGAAACGTGATGCGTGATGTTGGAAAACCTTTACGTATCACGTTTCACCCATTATGAACGAACAAAGAATGTTCTTTGCCCGCCATTCCTCTGCTTATACAGGCAGGCTTTCTTTCGGTATCATTGAGAGCCTGTAATGAGCCACTCACTGCGTATCGGTTTTAATATCTCTCCCTCAGAGCCATATTGGGTTCAAGTCCGCGAGGCGGCCTTGCAACGCGCCCAGGAGTTGGGCCTTGATCTCATTCCCATCAATTCCGAAGATTACCCTCAAACTTTGACTGTCGAAGACCAGATGGTCCTGGTTGAGGAAGTATTGGGCCAGGACCTTGACGCCATCGCCGGCTGGGAGTTCCCCCATGCTCCCGCTTATCATCTCTTGCAAGCCGGCGTGCCCATCATTCACCCGGCTGAGTTATCCATTTCTCACCCTTTATTCGTCTCACCCTCAGGCTTATATGAAGTTGCCCATCTATTAGGTAGCTATCTGGCCGAGCGGCTGGGCGGGCAGGGCAACGTGGTCATCATCGGCGGGGCGTTAGAAGATGTCTGGGGCGACGATGGCAGCAGCCGGATAGCAGGGCTAACCCATACTTTTCAACAATATCCCGCTATTCATCTGAGACACATCTCCTGTGGCTGGCAGTACCAAGAGGCGTATGCGCACATCTATCCTATAACCCACCAACTTAGCCCACCCGTCCACGCGGTCGTTGGCCTCTCGGACCCGCTGGCCCTGGCCGGGCGAGATGTGGGGCTGGCTCAGGGGTGGGTAGATGAGCGGACGCTGATTGCCGGGATTAATGGCGACCCGCTCGCTTTAACGGCTATTGCCCAGGGTGGCATGACAGCTACCGTAGAAATTTCGACTACCGACCTGGGCTATAAAGTGATAGATTGGGCCTGGCAGGCGGCTCAGCGCCAACCCTTACCCGACCATTTCTCCTATCAATTCAAATTGGTCACGACCCAAAACGTGGCCGAGGTAGCCGCCCAGAAACTCATTTCTCTGGCCAACCTGCCCCATCGGCTGGTCGGCCTCCGCCGGCGAGAGCAGCAAAAACGGCTGCTGCAACTGGAAACCAGCATCGAGATCAGCCGGCAGATTGGCTCCATTCTGCAGCGCAGCCAACTATCGCACGAAATTGTGCGCCTCATTTCCGCCAATTATGGCTATGATCAAGCTTTGATCTTTCTATGGCGCGAGCAGGAACAGGTGTTGGTGCTGGATCAACTCGAGCCGAGTCAGACCACCCCACTCACCGTTCCCCTGCCTGAAGCCGGGGCTTTGGCTCAGGCGTTACAGAATAACAAAGTTGTCTTCATTCCAGACGTAAGCCGGAGCGCTCGCTTTACGCCCGATCCCCGCTGGCCCGACGTTATCTCGCGGGCGATTGTGCCCATCCATTTGGGCAGTCAGGTTATCGGGGTCTTGGACCTGCACAGCCATCGCTCCAGGCACACCGCCCGGCACGAATTGGTGGGCTTACAGTCGCTGGCCGACCAGCTCGGCATTGCCATCCGTAACGCCGAACTTTACGGCGAAGCCGTAACCGCGCGTCTCCGCGCCGAAAAAGCGGAGCAGCTTAAAACTCGCCTGTTGGCCAACGTTAGCCACGAGCTGCGCACCCCGCTCAATGTCATCCTCGGTTACAGCGCGGCGGCTTTGGCCCTACCCAATCCTTATAAAACCGATTTACCCATGGGGCTGCGGCATGACCTCAACCAGATTTACCACAGCGGCGAACACCTGCTCCGCCTGATCAACGATTTGCTCGACCTCTCCCGGGCCGAAATTGGTGAGCTTGATCTCTTTCCTGAGCCGATTCAGCCCCACTCCTTTCTGGAAGAAGTCTTTCGTAGTCTGGCCGATAGCCTGCCGGCCTCAAACGAGGTGGCCTGGCGGCTCCAACTCCCGACCCGGCTGCCGCTCATCCAGGCTGACCCGGTCCGGCTGCGCCAAATTTTGCTGAATCTGTTAAGCAATGCCCACAAGTTCACCCGGCACGGGCAGATTACCCTGGGCGCTGAGGTGCTGCCGCCGCATCTCCACCTTTGGGTTCAGGACACGGGCGAAGGGATTCCCGTTGACCTCCAGGAGCGCATCTTTGAGCCGTTTGCTGCCAGCGTACAGGCCAAGCAGCGCCGCGAGGGTGTTGGGTTGGGCTTGAGCATCACTCGCCGTTTGGTCGCTTTGCACGGCGGCTCGTTGACCCTGGAAAGCCAACCCGGTCAGGGCAGTACCTTCCACGTGTACCTGCCGCTGCCCAGCCTCAGCGGCCAAATCACGGTTGTGCCCTCCTCTGCCCAGCCGACCTTGCTGGTCATTGCCCCAGATCAAGAGACGCCTGCCCCTATCGTCGAGTTGTGCCAGCGCCGGGATTGGGCGATCCACCACGTGTGGGCCGGCGACGATTTGCCGGCCTCGCTGGCAACCGTGCAGCCGGCGGCGCTGGCCTGGGATCTGGCCCAGGCCCGCCTGAATGATTGGACGTTGATTCAGCACATCCGCAGCCTGCCCCAATTGTGCCAGTTGCCTTTTATTCTCTATGGCGGAGCGCCGCCTACCAAATCTGACGCTGCGGTGGGGTTGACCAACTTCCTGGTCAAACCTCTGAGTGGGGAAACGCTCTTTGAAATGATTAATGCCATGCGCCCGTCCCCGGCTATTGGGCCGGTGCTGATTGTCGAAGACGACCCCCAAGCCCTGGCGCTTTTTAGTAACCTGGCCGCCAGCGCGCTGCCCGGCTATACTATCCGCACGGCGACGGGTGGCAAAGCCGCGCTAACCCTCATGGCCCAGGAGCCGCCCAGTTTAGTCATCCTGGACCTGATGATGCCGGAGGTAGATGGCTTTACAGTCTTAGAGCAAATGCGCGCCCAACCGCAAACGCGGCGTGTGCCCGTTGTGGTCATCACCGGCAAAGTGCTGTCATTTGAGGACATCCGCCGCCTGGATTATGCCCTGGTGACTTTCCAGAGTAAAGAGATCATGTTGCCCGATGAGACCAGCGCCTCGCTTCACCGGGCGCTCACTACCGCCGAAACCCTCCCCCAGCAGACAAGTATGGTGGTCAAACACGCTATTGCTTATCTCCACCAGAACTATCATCACACTATCTCCCGTCAAGAACTGGCGGCTGCGGTCGGCGTAAGCAAAGATTATCTCAGCCACATCTTTCATCAGGAACTGGGTATCTCTCCCTGGGAATATTTGAATCGCTACCGGATCAAGCAGGCCAAAGCACTCCTGCTCAATAGCAACGAGAGTGTTATGAACATTGCCGCCCAGGTGGGTTTTAACGATTTGTCCTACTTCAACCGGATGTTTCATAAACATGTCGGCTGTTCACCGCGGGTCTTTCGAGAACAATAGCCCTAACCCGGACAAGCCGGAACCAAAAAGGGTTCTCTCGCCAAGACGCAAAGACGCAAAAATTTTTTTCTTGGCGTTCTTGGCGGCTTTGCGTGAGATTTTCTTGCTCAATGTACAAGGACTCAATTGCTAAGGCACTAGCCATTTTCTGGGACTACGCCCAGAAAATAAGGTCCCTACGGGACAGTTGACACAAAGTTGGTTTATAAACATACTTTCTTCACCCCACCGGTGAAGGAGTAACCCAGATGACAGACGGATTTA